>Ga0214481_100107_pt1 | contig 37950 bp, 35 predicted proteins | sample M1_20Mar14CPVII9_4_FD_165057 | JGI IMG/M metagenome (GOLD analysis project Ga0214481, IMG submission 165057) | Marine eukaryotic communities from Monterey Bay, California, United States - M1_20Mar14CPVII9sort6BwellG10 | ecosystem: Environmental > Aquatic > Marine > Unclassified | place: USA...
CACCCATACATTGCCAAACAACCACTATTGCAGCACCTACATGATGGCATACCCCCACTTGATGGCCAAACATTGCCTGGTCATCAGCAGAAAATCACGATTTTTTCCTGAACTGAGGCATGAAACCTGCCCACAAGTGGCTGTAAAAGTATGTTGGAGGGACTTACAATCATGCTGAGAGTGTTCATCAACTTGTTATACACCCATACAATGCCAAACAACCACTATTGCAGCACCTACATGATGGCATACCCCCACTCTATATCTTGCTGTGAGTGTTTATGCCCTGTTATACTTTTACACATTTTATGTCATGTTATTTGATGTTTCTTTGTTTAGTTTAGTTTATCATTCTACATTGTTGTCTATTACTCAAACTCTTGTGAAGTATTTTGTATATTATTCTTAATCAAAGAGTGACCAAATCTATCCAGAGCTTTGACTATTTCTCCAGCAATCACACTGTCATACATTGAGTGTCCACTTTCCAACACTATTCTTAATTCCATCTCCTTCCATACATTATGAAGATCAAGAGCTGTATCAGGTGGGCAGATTGCATCATTACCGCCTTGGATAGCAATTGTTGGTGGTAGTGGAAAGTTAGATTTCAATGAACCTTGTTCAGGATGTTTTACTGTTGGGGGCACTTGTGATGAATACCAGGATGAGAAAGGTATAGAACTTGGAGGTGATAAGGACATGAAGGATCTATAGGGTCCAATGCAATAATTGTCGTTGGTACTGAAGTAGCAAGTAAGCATAGACTGTGCAGGAATATATGTTGTTGGATCAAAAGTAGAATTGTTGCTGGTCTTCTTGTTGCTGGCCGTAGGCTTATTGGGTATTAGATTGTTGGATGATATAAGCGGATAGATTGGTATAGGATCAGTAGCAATTGGCTCGAGTATAACTCTCGTCTTTCCAGTTGGCGTTGAAGAAAACCGTCTTAATGATTGTGCTCTTTCATCTCCAACATCGGTGCTGTCACTATTAATAGATGTAACTGATGAATTATTCCAAACTCGTGCATCCTCAAACATCCATTCCGTAGTTGGATTCCAAACCAATACAGTATTGTTGATACTTATTTTGCTTTGACTTGTAGTCTTTTCTTTGGCAAATCCTGATGAATATATACCCATCTCCCACTGAAACCACGACTTTACAGCCGTGAAACGAATGAGAGGGTCTGAACCGAGCAACATATTGTAATATCTATGAAGTATACTGCGGGATGATTTGTTTGGTGTTTGTAAATCAATATTCTCAGATTGCAGAGGAGGCTTTTGTATCTTGACAATTGAGCTTCCCTTGACAAACTCTTTCCATCCGTTTGGAAATGTTAATGAAGCTGTATTCTGAAGCAATGTTGTTGACTCATCTTCCGTTGTCTGTAGATTAGTAGATTCTTGCATTTGTATAACTGATGATCCACTACCTCTTAAGCGTGTAGATTTAGCACCATCTTTATTTCCGAGCAGTAAAGATTTAAGATTTGATGTATGTGGGGCGACGTTCTTGTTTTTGAGAAGCGGATCACCAAACAACCAATCAATTTCTTTTGGTCTAAAGAGACATATTCCGCGTAACACCATTGCATTCACTTTATTTGGAAACGAATGTGCGTATGCCGTGGCCAATGTGCATCCCCACGAACCACCAAGTATTATGTCGTAGGGTTTGTCATCTAATACATGAACTCTCAATCGTTCAACATCATTAACTAATAACTCTAATGTGTTATTTTGAGTTTCACCCAATGGTACACTTTTTCCACAACCTCGCTGGTCTAGTAATATAACAGTATCATATAATTCAGGTGAGAAAAATCGAACATGATTAGGATTACATCCTGCACCAGGCCCCCCATGCAAGAATAGAGCAGTTAATTTCTTCTTCTTTTGATTATTATTATGATATGCAACTTTACTGGCAAGTTGATGATAACGATGATGCACTTCGTAGTATAGTATATGAGACGATACCTCTTCTGTTGATAGCGTTCCTGATGTTACTTCTGTTACCCAATCTGCTGTACCTTGATCATCATCACCTACACTACTGTTTGTTGATGATGGCGTTGTATCATTATTGGTTTTATTTGCATACTCATCCAATCGAGGAGGTGTGTCATACAAAGAGAGGAGAAATGGCATCTCTTCTTCAGCAAATGATGATGTTGGCAAGGAGAGAGATACCCTATTATTTCTATATCTCATTCTATTTTCATAACCAAGTGTTGGCAACGATGTCTTATGTGATAATAATTGTGGTACCCAAGCATCCACCTTTGTTTGCAAATCATAACTTGTGCACAATATTATGAGTAGCGCAAGCCAACAGAAATATACCGCCATTGCAATAAAGAAGGAAATATACCTCGCCACTTGCCGCTGGCAAATATCAATAGAGCTAGGTACCCCTACCTCTGTGCCCAGCACAGATTAGTGAAAAATACACCCATTTTGGCGACCAAACAGCTTTAAATACTGAAGTAGTTTCCGTCACCTTGGGTAAGCGGCAGCAACGCTAACAACAATCTATATAAATATAGGAGAATAGGAATAGGAGAGCAGCATTGGGTTCTTCTAAGTTTCGCATCATATGATAAATAGTGGTTTTGCAAGAAGGTATCTGTTAGGATTGCAAATCAGAAGACAGCATATCATCTCTTATATCAAGCTAAGAGAAAAATCAGAATTAAATCATCATTAGAAACGTTGCAGAGCAAAAGATCTGGGGGATCAATTCCATATATATCATTAATATTTTGTTGTTCATAATTATAATATGACAGATGGATGGAAAGACTTCATAGCGGGCACAGCTGGTGGCTTTAGTGCAAAGGTATTAGACTACCCATTTGATACAGTTAAAGTATTATTACAGACACAGAATTCATTATCGTCGTCATCGTCAACACCTACTCCTACTTCAATAGGAGCACAGTCGTCTACAATATCAACTATGCCAAATTATGTAAGAAGCAGCCCAACAACTCCAAATACAGCACCACAACAACAAAAGGTTTATAGAGGAGCAATACATTGTCTACGACATACAATCAAAACGCGTGGATTCTTTTCATTATATAAAGGCATGTCTAGCCCGTTGCTTGGATCAATGGCTGAGAATGCTGTGCTCTTTCTATGTTATGGTGAAATAAAAAAACTGATGGGTGAAAAGCCTGGACATGAATTATCTCTGTTACAGCTGGCAACGGCAGGAGGGATGTCGGGCGCGGTAGGTGCTGTAGCTCTGAATCCATTTGAGGTGATAAAGGGTAAGAAGAAAGTACAAATCATATCATATCCTTTCTTTGGTAACAACTCACATGTTAGTATTGTCATTTCCAAAACACAGTGCAAATGCAAGTCATGAATTCAGCTACAGGAGGAGCAGATGTTAGAAAATACAATGGAGTTATAGATTGTGTCAAACAAACAATACAAAAGGAGGGTATCATCAGAGGTTTATATAGAGGTCAAACCTCATTACTAGTTCGTGAGATACCGGGCAACTTTATGTGGTACGGTGTTTATGAAGCAGTTTGCAAATACTATACACCCGAAGGTAGGACTAAAAAAGATCTCGGCATTGAAATACACATGCTTGGAGGAGCTGCAGCTGGCGTCGCCTATTGGGTAAGTTCAAATGATATGTTCATATGTTATGTTCACATAATATACTTGGTATTTCTCTTCACATGATCACAACAATCTCACTCTCTATATCTCTCTTGTACAGACCGCCTTTTATCCAGCAGATACTGTTGGTAGTCAAATGCGAGCAAATCCAAAGTACTCATCACGGTCCTTCATAGATGTGTTGGGAAGTGTGTTCAGAAATGAAGGTTTCAAAGGCTTGTATCGTGGTTGGGGTATAACAGCTTTGAGAGCAGCTCCAGCGCATGCTGCCATATTTGCAGTCTATGAAACTACAATGGATATATTGGATCCTAGTAGATCATCATCAGAAGAAAAATGTAGTATAGCAAGAAGACCATCAACAATATCTCCATCATAGATCTATAATACATTAATCTTAAAGATGAGATTGAAAGAGTAGAGCTTTGTAGATGCAGTATCCCTACAAGACAAAAGTAGTTATCATTGACTCGAGTACTTGCATTGTCTATTCCATAGTATTCCATAAGATAAAAAGAAGAATCTGCATACGGCATAAAAAGAATCTCTAGACTCTTCATCGGACTGCGGTCACTACTGAGTTTGTCTCTACCCCCCTTACGGTTTATCTATCTCGACTAAGGATACCAAAAGGATACCCGACCGTTGCAAGCCTTTTCGATTTCAGTTTTCTTGGAAACATTTCAAACCATTCTGCAAGTGTTATCGTATGTATTGCTACATACTATTATTGTCTAGGATTATTATTATCTTATAAGTAGATACGATTACCTAAATAAAGAGTTCTATTGTTCGGCGGTGGTGGCATCATAGTACTCACCATCTTTTAGCGGCGTCCAAATTATCACACAACTATAATAAGATGAGACATTTATTTATCAATACTGGACCATTACTATTGACTTTATCACTACTTCTAGCTGCATTGGTCTATGGATCAACAATAGATGATAATACATTATCTCATCAACAACAGCGTATCCTACGCGGTGAAGTTAAAACAAAAGAAGTAATTCATCCTCGTATACAAGATAACAACAATAACATCGAGGAGGAGATAACACAGGGATATTTTACAACATATCAAGCTACTACAGCATTGCAATGTCCAACAAAACTATCAAATGTCATTACCATTAATGATGAATCCCAATTATATTATTCAATTGTACAATCTTCCGCCGGCGGCACCAATGGAATATTATGTGGTCGTCTTGAGGTAACAAATAATAACGGTGGATGGGTAGGACTTGCCATATCACAGAATGGTAAAATGTTTGGTAGTGAGGCTATTATTGGTGTACCAAATGATACACTAAGTATTGATGGCGGTGGTGCAACAGTGAAGAAGTATTATTTGGGAGGATACACTGTTGGTTATGAAGTTGGTGGATGGGGTGTTTATTATATGGATGAGGAGAAACAGACGTGAGTTATTTTATGTTTGCTTTGTGGGATGTGTATTTGTTTGTGTTTGTATGATTGTTGTTTGAAAATATATGATTGATTTGCAATGGATTTCTCATTTAAGACGTCTTCTTATCTCTTTCTATGTACTTCACAAACAAACACATACAATAATAGTCTAACCGATACATCCCTAACTGAGGAAGTCAACGAAGACGGTAACGACGTAACAATAATGACATTTACAAAGATATTAAATGAAGATAATGAAATACCAATAGTAACAAATGGGACCAACATCTTCTTACATGCACGTGGTATTGGACAATCATCGTTAGGTCCACATGCTGGGTATGGTAATGTCTTTGAGAAAGATTTCAGTGAGGATGTTACCGAGGTTAGTGTGTCTATTGTGCCGTTGTTGTGTGTGTTCTGTGTGTCTCCATTATGTTGATGGTGTTCATACAGTACAGTACAGCTCACTCTCTCTCTCTCTCTCTCTCTCTCTCTCTTCTTTGATTCACGCACGTGAACAGACTCCAACAAGTGTACCAACATTTTCACCAGGGACAGTCGTTCGATACTTTTGTACGAAAGATCAAGCACCACTTGATCGAGATAAGTATTGTCCATGGATTGAAGAGGATGGATATACTGACTTTGATTCATGTGATGATAAATGTGGTGGCAAGAATAAGGCATGTGTTAGTACATTCTGTATTACTGAAACACCCACATTATCACCCACAGTTTCAGAAGAACCCACTACTACTCCGTTGCCAACTACAAGTGATCCATCTTCTTCACCATCATCATCACCAGTAACGCCAGTGCCTACGGTTAAGGGCTTGGCATTCATTGGTGGCGGGACAACAACAGCTTACCCCACTGAACCCAAGTTTACATTCAAACCACCAGAACGAGAATTGGCTGTACCATTGAGTAAATTCCAACTTGACTTTGTTGTTGCTGACCCTGAGAAGGACAGTAGTAGTAGTAATAACAACACGAAACGTCGTCAACTGCTACGAGTAGGAGGAGAAGAAGAAGAAGTTGGTACCACCTTCATTTCTAGACAACTTGAGAATGATGACGAAGAATACGTATTCCAATCTACTCAAGACGATGAACTACTAACATTAGTTTCTGACCATCTCTTGGATCAGTTCACACTCAACGTTGACGGTACGCCAAGCATCGTCGAGCTAAGTATTGACACGAAGAGTCAACAAGATATGGGTAGCGGCAAGGTCATGGTATCATACACTTATATTGGCAATGCAGTATATCCTAATTCGAAAGAAGCTCCAAGCACTGCTGAACTTGATAATGAAGTTCTTAATTCATTTAATACACGTCAAGGCAAGGGAGCTTTTGCTTCATCGTTGCAATATACCGAAGATCTGTTGTTAAAAAGCATTGTCAATGTGATTGCCTCAAGTGCCTCTACTGATGAAGCGTCAAACCCTAGCAAGGTTATCAACGACAAGGCTGATGCTGGGGGGGTAGTTGACAACAATACAGGTGGTAATAACAGTACCGCAATTGCAGTGCCCATAGTGGTACTAATTGCATCTGTATTTGCCATTGTTCTTATCATTATCGGTTTCTTCACCCTGCGAAAGTACTACATTAGGTACCTGGAGAATAATGCCAACAACGATTATGTCAATTATCAGAACCGAAAGAAGAAAAAGAAGATTAAAAGTGGGAAGAAGGTCAAGAAGAAGTATGATTACTTTGATAGTGAAAATGGTAGTGACATGTCTCAATCCGAGGATCCTATCTATACTGATTTAGAGATTGTTGGCGGAGATACGTTCCCCATGTCTCAAGATTCAAGTGATGCCGATCCACGAAGTCCAGTGGCTCAATTCAACCCCAACGATACTGCACTGCCCTATGATGAGGAAGCACAGGATGTTAGTGGCACTGCTGCGGTCTATGATATGACACACTTTGCACATGAGTCGTATCAAATGGAAGAGAAGGTTGACGAAGAGACCCTTGCGGGGCTTTACTCTGATAAGGATTCATACTTTCAGGGGAGTAGTACACTTGCTAGTGGACAGCACCACCAGCAGGGTAATCAACACGGAGATGGTGATAGTGTTCATAGTTTAGATACTCTTGACAGTAACACTTTTGGCTTCCAATCACATCTCATTGAGGACATTGATAAGATCATACAGAAGAATGAACAAGAACTAAAACAAGAGAAAGACGGGCCTGTCAAGGAAGAGGAATTAGACCAATTCATCACTGAATTTACTGGTGAAAAATCGGGTGTTTTGGAAACATCCTTTGCTTCCTCTACTGCTGAAATGCGTCACATTGGTGAAGTTGTACTGGAGGAGAACTCTGATGATACTGATGGACCTGTTATCTCAATCGATGGTGTTATAAGTCCTAGTGATGCCTACGAAGAGGAGGAGGAGGAGGAGGAGGAACAATGTGGTGATATAATCTCAATTGACGGTGTTATTGCATATGGCAGCGATGACGACTCTGACGAAGATGAAAATGAAAATATTATCTCCATTGATGGTATTATCACAAGAAGATCGGATACAGATGAAGAAGAGTCTGTTATGCTTGCCGAAGTCAAAGAGAATGATAGTCAAGAGGATGATGAGCAGAACACATCTGGTGAATCTTCAACGTCTGCCACCGATCAACTCTTTGCAAGGATAGCTGAACTCGAGACCAAGATTATGAATACTGAAAGCCAGCTCTCTCAAGACGACAGTGTCCATCTAATATCACCCCCGTCATCATCTCTCACTTCACCCATGTCGAAAGAAGAGACCTCTACATTCCCTAAGGGTATGTTCACTGATCAAACGCTGTCTATGATTGAACAGAGTAGATTAGCAGGAACCCCACCGCCATCAGAAGGTGAGGTTGACAATGAAATGATCACACAAGCAAAGCAAAATAAATTGCTTGGAAGATATTTGGATGAATCAGACAGTCAATCGTCAGAGGGATCAGCACCCACAGCATGGGCAGCTTGATTTATTAACATATATGCCATATCTTAAAGTATTATAGTTTGGGGGTGAGAAGTGTAATGGCTGTGTTATGTGGGGGTAATACGTGTAAGATCGATAATTAATCAAAAGAATTATAAGTTTATAAATCTTATGACAAGCCTAGTTTAAAGAATAACAACCTCTCCTTCATCAATCTTGATGATTTTCTTCTCCACAAGCATCGTCATGAACTTTTCCCTTGCCTCCTTGTTGTGTGTAATCAATCTGTGGCACCCCTTGCATAACAAGATGCACTTCTCATACTCGACACATGCATTTTCAATAGACCAATTCACAGTGGTGGAAGGGTCTGCAGCCTTTGTCAAGCCTTCGTCCACATGATGGAGGTCGCCACCAGTTAGATTCTCCACAGGCATATTCCTGAATGATATTCCACAACCTCCAGCGCACCAATCTGCCTCTCTAATGAGTCCATACTTGGCCGCCATCTTCACAGTCTTCTTCTTGAAGTCTGTATTGTTCGACGAGTCGAAGTCACTCTCTGAAGCAAATGAAAGATCTACATAGTCATATCCACCCCAATCCTGCAGTGAGACTTGAGCAAATGACATACTACTTCGATTGACAAGATTCTCATTCCTCACAGCAATACCCGAGTTGATGATTGACTGTCCAACTTTAGACTTGATGACTTCTTTCATTGATCGGGCATCGTCGGCATTGCCATAGTCTTGAACTACACCACTAGTGTTTGGATTCTTCAAATATTTGTTGTCTTTATTTGCACGACGATTGTGTGTGACACCATGTACAATCATAGTGAGTGATAACTCTCCAACAATACGGCGAATCGAGTAACTGAGCATATGAGAAACATCTCCAGTCTTGGTCCTTTCATCTTCCGACAATACTCGATTCTCGTCATCACATACATGTTCGTTTTCATATCCATGATGTGGACCACTTGGTCCAAGAGGTAGCAGCTCATCCGTCTCTTCATTGATTCCCAAGATGACTGGGGCAATCAATTTACCAGATATGTAGTCAGCTTTTTGTGCTGCCATCAAAGTGTAATAGGCAATTGACTTGAAGAATCTGGATTGCTCTCCTCTGGACTTACGCTTCTTCCACAACTTTTCATAGTTAGGCATCAATACCTCAAGCTTAAATTCACAAACAGCTTCGACTAAGCCTGACCAATAGGCAACATCAAACTTGTTCTTGTCTTGATGAAGTGGTGGCAATGAGGCATGAGTCTCGACGGCTTCAAGCATTTCCACAGTGGCAGGAAGTAGTAATATCTTGGACAAGTCAACATGTTCCGGGTTGGGTGTTTGTACCATACGCTCAAAGAATAGCTTCTCCCTAATTTCCACCAACTTGGATAGATGATTCTTCATTGGCTCAAGCACTGCCTTCCTTCCATCACCGGCTACAATACTAAGGACGTTATCAATCTCCTCCTGTAAGAAACGTTCTCTGATGTCTGCTCGATCAACCCGGACAACTCCTTTTTCTCCAAAAGTAGTCAACAGATCACGCTGGTCTTTGGGAAGACTTTCACATGTCTCGAGATGTTTAGCTGCATGCCATTGAGCAGATTGGTTTGCCGTTGATGAGCGATAAACTTCATAATCCCCACAATGAGGGCATCCCATACCAGTATCTCCAGCTTTTATACTACCACTTCTTCGACAGGGTGCCGAAGTTGCAGTAACTCGATTCATGTTATTGACGACTACTTGTGAGCCTCTTGGTAACATGCGGAATTGCTCAGAAGAGAGTCCTGCTGCAATCCTGTCTTGTTCTAAGTTTGTGAGATAAAGAAGCGCAATGGAAATATGAGATATATGCTTTAGATTAGACAACATACTACAAATATTCATAGCAAGACTTACCTGTGCTTTGGACAATCACAACACGCTCATTCCACGGTGTATCGATTTCCAACATTTCATCCTTGTTAATGCATTCCATGAGTGAATTGATGAATTGCTTTGCTCTTTGATAACGGTCTTTCATGCCAGCTGAATCCTCAAACTCTTGGTCATCGCACTTGTTTCTGAAAGCAATAAGGTCCTTCTTGACTCTTTCCAAAGAGTCACTAATTGATACTGATAGCCCAAGTACCTTCTTATCTTCTTCTAGTGCATCAAGGATAACTTCCATGTCCGCCGTTGCCTCTTTGGTACAACCTCCAGTAATGATGAAATGTACACATGCAGAAAGTATACCTGCTGGTGTTGGACATGAATAGTTTGCTGCTTGAAATTGATCACTCAAAAGTTTGCTGTAATTCTTAGCATATCTGAATCTGGAATTGGATGGGTTGTATGTGACATTAGCAAATCTTTTGCACAGATTCTTCACAACAGTGACGGTATCGGTTGCCTACATAATTGATAAGATTGAGTAGACGGAGTGTTGAGTGTATATCACAAAGAATAGATGGCAAACAGTAGAAGGTACAGATACAAACAAGAACTTACAGCCTCCTTCTTTGATTTGGTAGCAGCCTCCTTAGGCTTTGTCACGGCTATAGTCTTCTTCTTCTTCTTCTTCTTTGGCTTGGATGCTTTCTTCTGCTTAGACTCAGATGCCTCTGTGGCCTCGGCGGCGACCGAACGACTAGATTGACGACGAACGGCGGCGGCCGAACGACTAGATTGACGACGAGCGGTAGATGCACGAGTACCGGTGCATTGACAATCACCAGGACATGAACTCGCCTCGGTAGGGTTACATACACCACAAATGATTCTCGTTGAAGGAGTTTCACCACCTTGGGACTGATCGAAGAGACTTTGAAGATCTTCTTCATTCATTACCACCTAGTTGATCAAACAAATGAGTAAAGGGATAGAGATGGATGTGAGTGAAAGGCTACTTCTTTGGCGGCAATTCAATAGTTCAATGATAACTCACATCATCATCATACTCTACTGCTGAGTCATCTTGAGACATATCATTGATATGTGATAACTGATTATTCTCCTCAATCCAAGTATTAACTCTCTTCTTATGCTCACAACCATGACACCACCAAGGTACCTTTTCATCAACAACCTCAGGATCATTCTCTCCTACTAGTGCACAGCCATAGCAACTAAACTTCTTGCATTCACCACATTGAATGAGATCATCCTCGCTTTTACATACTGAACAAATGAAGACTCGCATACGGAAGGGAAGTTGTGTACCAGGCTTGCCGGTAATCTTGCACATGTTACGACCCCAAAGAGCCAAGAGTTCAGGAGCTAGTCCGCCATCATCTCCAATACATGGACGTGCTAATAACCGCTCAGTGGGAAGCTTCTGAAGTGCGGGGCAGATACCATCATACCCATACTCTTCTTCTTCATCTTTACGAGGCCAGGCAGCTATATGGCAAATATCTTGCTGAACAATATCAGAGGTATCACGTAACATGGCCTTCATCTGCTCACTTGTCAATTCTGTCTGGTTGTTATCAATAACAATCTTACGACTTTTCTTCATACGCTTGCGTCCAGCAATGGTTTTGGTAGAGCCGCTCTCATCAATGGATGCTCCCTCATCAAGATCAACATCTACATCACTGGAGTGAGTTGTATCTTCATCATGCTCGACATCTCCTCCGCCATCTCCGCCATTACCATCAAAGTCTGGTGCAGAAACATCTTCATCATCACTGGAGAGAGTTGTATCATCAACCTGCTGATGGATATAGATTGATAGAAGAAGAAGAAGATTTGGTATGAGAATGGTATTATACAAATATACAGAGAGAAAACAACAATATAACATAAGACATAACATACCATCTCAACACCAGATTCTCCATTACTATCCTTTGATTCAACCGGACGCCTCGCAACCTCTTCTGCTATCAAATTAGCAATACTTGTTTCCCCTGTATCATTCAAACTAGCAAATTGACGATTCACTTCTGAGAGGGACTTGAGAGATTTGTAATCAAGATATGGTAATACACTATCACCAACCAATTCCAATACACTTGGTAATGATGTATTAGTCTCAAGATCGTGAGAAAGACGTAACCTCTTCCTACGGAGCTCCTCTCTAAACTCATTTGACCCTTCCAATGATAAATGTTTCAAATCAATAGCATGGATATTATTCCCATCATTCAAATAGTTGATTGACAAAATCAAAGATGGTAAATTAAAGTGCCTTCTTGTACAATTCACAAGTATACCCCTCAAATCTTGTAAAGAAACATCTCTTAGGAATGAAAACAATTGTTCATTATCAATATCTAAATGGTTCAAAGCACAGTCATAGCACGGAAAGCAAGTATGTCGAGTGGACCTCGGTTGATCATTTCGTGGAATCACTTGAAAGAGTGCTGTATTTGAGCACATTGTGCACGGCTGCAAACTACAGGGTTCACTAAACAACCCTAAAAATGCTCTTACAATAATTGCGGATGTGCCTATAATATAACATATAAGTATAAAGGATGTTAGTGTATATAAAAATTATATATAAACATCAAAAACAAATCTCAAACTAAATCAAACAAACTTAACAACATACAAATTAAACAAAAATAAAGCTTACCTTGCAATAATTCAACTAATTCATCCATAACATTACTATCTACAACACCATGGTTAACTAATGCAGTATCGGTATCAACTATATTATTATCATTAGCTGAACTGTCATTGTTGTTATTAGATGATGCAATACTACCAGAACTACCATTCAACAAAGTCGTCTCACCCCGTGTTAATTTTAGATGAACATCCACAAATAATGATATACTGGCACTGCGCTTCTTGCGGGTATTTGTATCACTCTCATCAATATTATTGCAATCAGCAACCTTAGATGCACCATCATTTGAAATCTTATTTATCTTTCGTGCACTTAATTGTAATGAAACCAGTTGCTCGATACTTAACCGTTTATCAAATATTTTGTACATGTTCCTTCTTTACTATATACTGGCAGATAAGCAATTATTGTTTATGCCTCTCATATATCTTTGCCGCTCGTACTCTTTTTATGAGGTAAATTTATGTGCACAGGTTATGAGCTCAGAAAGTATCAAAGATATTTTGCTACTCTCTCTCGAGCTTGTGGCTGCCGTCTACAGGTATCAGTATACAACTAAGCAGCGCCACGTCCGGTATAATAGTACAAAACAACAATACTTCTAATATCAATACTCTATCAATATCAACTTGCAATTATGAGTCGTAGTAGCAAAAACAATGATAAGGATAAGAGCAAGAAGGACAATAGCAAGAAGCGCAAGTATGGAGATGAAGGTAGTAATAATAATGATGCTGATAATGTTTTACCCTTTGGAGAGAAACCTACACATCTTACTATAATAAATGAAAAAGAATGGCAGGATTTATCTGATACAGTGCACAACAAAGGAAACAAACGGGCTAAGAGTACTTTCAGGAAAGTGATATCAATAAATGAAAAAGGATGGAAAGCTTTATCTAATGCAGTGTCCAACGGAGGAAACGAATGTGCTGAGAGTACTTTCAAGAAATTGATATCATCTATTAATGATAATGGTGGTGAACATGAAGATAAAAGTAATGAGAATGGCGGACACGAAGGTATGGATTACAGTAGTATCGATTCGTTGAATACAGAAGACTACCTACAAAAATTACGTGACACATATATTCAAGAATCAATTAACAATGTCAATAAGGTGATGGATGGAATTTTGCATAAGTTACTGGCTCCTGCAAGGACAGAGGTTGATAATATCAAAACTGATCTAGATAATGATGAACAAATCAAACAGCAAATTGAACAGCACAAAACACGGATTGCATCATGGAAGGTTAGTTTAGACAAAGACCCCACCTACACAGGTTATAACAAAATGATTGAAAAGGAAAAAACCCAGTTGACTAATGTTACTAAAACCTACACCGAACGGGTAAAGAAAATCAAGGATGATACGGATGAAAAAGTCAAAGAACATTTCAAGACAGTGCTTGGTAGAGACATTGAAGAGTTTGGTGAATATGTACAAGATAAGTTGGATTTGGTGCTTCAGGATATCAAGTTAGATCTAGATTAGAATGTTGTGACAAGATAATATGATATGAATTGTTGGTGATATGAAGGGTAAGATACAGGGGAGTTAGTTTATAGGTATTACAGCAGGAGTACTAGGTGGATGAGATCAAAAGCGTAGACCACTATAATGACTAAATAGGTAACTAGTGAACCATCACATTTTGCAGAGTCCGAAGAGGATTCTGTTTTTGAATAAAGGCAAGAATGAACGTGTTGTGATGTGATATTTCTTTTTGGTACTTTGGTTCACACAAACACAAATGTGCTAATGAAGTAGCCAGTGTTAATGGTAGTTCAGGAAGTTAGATGTAACGAACTCCTCATCTTAGTTTGTCACCCCTCATCGAACCAATAACGCTGCAGCTAGCATTCTTCAATCTTCCCCTCCCCTTCCACAGTCATATAAGTACACACTCATCCCTCTTCCTCTTTCGTAGCTCTTTATCATTATCAATATCAGTAAGGTCACGGGCAAAGTCAAAAGACATAGCATGATCAAAAAGTTCTTCGGATATGCCAGTACAAGTTGGGCATTTGCAGTTCTCCACTTCAAAACAATGTTTGCAGTAATCTTTATCGCATATGACACAAAACTCTAGAGAACATTTATCACAAACTGGTTTCAAGCACTCATAGCATACTCCATTTTGATATCCGTCTTTAGTCAACCACCCCACCCTGTTGAAGTTACGACTGTCCATCTTTGTATTACATTCCTCACACTTGTAGTGACGACTATCTAAATACTGATTGTATCTATCTTGAAACTGTTGCATCAACAATGATGATGTTGGCCGCCACTTCTCTGGAAAAAGTATGTACTTCAAAACACATCCACTGGTTGTGATGATACTATCTAAGATCGAAATGATAATGGTTTGAGAGATCTTAGGTTCTGATGAAAGTTCTTGACTCCCAAACATTGGAGCGAGGCTAATATCAATCTGTTCTAATACGGAGCTATTTCTCAATGAATTTAGTCCACGCCCTTCAATGTTGATACATCCAGTGAGCTTTAACTTTTTGAGCACATCATGTGCACTAATGCATTGCAATACCGAATGCATATCATCGTCCGTCAGCTTATTAGCAAGGTTCTCTTCAATATCTTGAAAATCTAATGCATCCCATTGTGTTGATGCTATAATAGCTTTGCTAACATTAGACGATGAGGAGGAGGACGACGATGAGGAAGACGAAGGACTAAAAGCTACGGCTAACATCGCCCTCGATGGCTTTGATAAATACGTCGATACATTAACAAAGATACCAACGGGTAGTTTACTGATATGCAACATAGTCGATAGCAATAGAGATTCTCCTACGAGGAAAGGGGCAAGCTCATGGCTCAGTAGTACCGCTTTGTTCTTTCTTTTGAGAGTATAATTCTTTCTTTCATCTTCACTTAACTCGTTGATTAACCTTAAACGTGGTACGGGTATCAGGGCACTTAGTAACTCTGACTCACTCTCTCTAATTGGTTTACACGTCAAATATATTAATTTAACATAACAGTAAGTGTTGGCATTATTGGAAAGTACTTGCAGTTTAGTAGATTACAGTTGTGCGAAGATGACTTCATACGCATGCAGATAAGTCTTTTAACGATGCATGGATGTTGTTATTGCAGAAGCTTGAGAGTACGATAGTGTTTTGATTTGCAGTGGAAGGATTATGTGGATAATATAAAAATGACATATTCATATTACGAGTATCCATCAAATATTAATAACAGAATGATAAGAATAGTCGGGGAATAAGTACAATTTTAGTAATTATTCAGTAGTAATAATGGAGATGATAGTAGTAATGCCGCACAAGTCAGCTTAGATATGCAAAGCCTCCCATTTTTTATATTCCTCCATATTGCGCATCAGAATATCCTGGAAGATGCGTGTTGCCACAAATATAAAGATAAAAGAGAGGAGACAATAACTTTTGTTAGTATAGTGGTTGTAAAAACGAACTTTATATTGAACACATGAATTCGAAAATAAAACGATACCAACGCGAACTTTCCTGAAGAGGACCCATCACACGGTTGAAAGCATTCCGATCGAGGGAAAAGCATTTGAGAGTTCCAGATGCAGTTACAGTGGCTTGCCGTTGCTTGTGGGGTGCTAAGAGTGCTATCTCTCCCAGGTAACTGCCACTAGAAAGACGTGCAACCTCGACCGTATCATCTCCAATCTGCCGAGTGCAAATGGCTACTCCTTCATGCACGAGGTAAAACTTGTCACCTATATCTCCTTCATTACAAAGGACGGCCTTGTCATCAAAGGTTTCTTCAACAAGAGTATCAGCAATGGTGAGCAGTTCATATTGAGTCAGTTGCTTGAATATAGGAATCTTTAACAGAATCGTTGACATATCGTTTCTCTTTGCCATTGCTGTCTTCATCAGTATGACATTGAATGTCATTCGGTCTATTGCCCACAGTTTGCATCCACCCTTTGCTATGCAACTTGCCGCTCGTGGAGCGTTGTACATTATGGCAAGCTCACCAAACGAGTCTCCATCTGTACAAGTTTTGACAAGAGATCGTTCTCCGTCATTACTCTCGATATAGATTTCTACAACACCTCTATCAATACAGAAGAAGTTGTCTCCATCATCACCTTGTTTAATAATAACATCTCCATCAGATTTGTTTACAACAAAGAGTGTGTCTTGAACTGACTTCATTGAATGCTCATCTAATTTCAAATGACTAAAGAATAGATTTGTTTTGAGGATCTCAACTATACGCTTTGCATCTTCTTCAGTCTTTTCTTTAATCTTGAGATTTGATTCCGCTACGTCAGAGTGCTAGTGAAACAGAATGAATAGATGGTGTACGACATGACAAGATGAGTTAGTAAGCTGATGAGTATTGAATACATGACGAACAAGAAAGCTAGTTTGTACCCACAGTAATCTTTTCAGCGCACACGCTGCCTCGCCTCTGTCGTACTGATGGCTCCTTTTCTTCTTCAACACTCATTATGGATTCATTTGTATTGACAGAAGACGTATCGGAATGTATTTCATTTTGAGCATCATCTGTTGCAACTACAAGCTGAAGAGGGTGATCCCTTTTCTCAAACAAATGGGCCGTTTCGTCTGGATATTTAGATATCAAATGAGAGGTTATGAAACCAATGACATTGTCCGGTTTATCCATGAGAATCTTTTCCACTATATCAACGAATAATGCATTGATATTCTTGGATTCAAGGTAGTTCTGCAACTCGTTTTTTATTTCAGACGACATGACATTATTCACAATGGATCTTGGTCGATGGCGGTGAAAAGACAAAGTTTCAGTTTCTTGTGGATTATTGATCTTTGGTTCTTACTCGTCTTGTTGGGAAGTAATATTTTTTTTTTCAGGGTTTTAGTCGTCACTTTTTCACCGGTGGAGAAGTGCATTATTTATATTGTACACCTATCAAACATGAAGACTGTTGGATGATTGCTACTAAAGTCAATCATTTGAATCTCTCAAAGTCTAAAAGGCGTTGGTAAGGTAGTGATAGTGGTGGAAGGCGAGTTTCAACATTCTATAGTTTTGTTGAATGAAGACGAAGAGTATCTAACATCATAGATATACATGATGTATATAATAGAGAGTAAAATCTCATTTTACTTTCACTTAGTAGTGTTTGATCTGTCTATTATTTCATAGCATTATAACAGAATCATTTCATACTAGCATTCACAGTGCCACAGATATAAACTAACACGTGTCGTGTCACATTCCAAACCCACAATAAAGAAGAACAACAGTGCTTTAGGATGAGGAGTTGCTGCTCGTCTTCACGACTTTAGTTCAGTAGTAAGGTTTGTCTTCGCCAAGGCAGTACTAGCTTCCTTGAGAACTACTTCTGTTGTTGAACTAAAGTCTACATTACTAGCTTCCAACTTTATTGGTGGTTCATCAGCTTGATCTTTCTTCTCCGTGATCTCCATTGGCAGTACAGACTTAGCATCATCCAGCGCCTGGCTAGACAATTCAGTCTTTGACTCGGACAGCGACTTGTTGGGTTGAAGAGGCTTCTGAGCAATACCCTTTGCCCACTGTTGAAGTAGATGTAACTTGAGGACTTGATCAGTACTCTTGGAACCTTCAATATCACTCGTCAACTGAGCTTCCATATCCTTGAGCCGTTTAGAGAATTCGTCCACACTTGAAATTGTTGTAGAGGCTGCGCCAGGCTGCTGCAGCTGCTGCCATTCGAATGAGGATGCAAGTTCAGGAATTGAGGGTGCTCTACTTGCCCAATAATCACCACCAGGATAGGCGGCAGTACTAACACCACCAAAGATAGGAGGAGGATATGTAATACAGTTAGCAGCCGCATGAGAAGCAGCAGCAGCATATTGTCCGTAATAACCAGGGACTACTCCGGCGGCAGCAGCACTATTGAATGCAGGATTGTTCATCATCATTACTTCATTTTGAACTGGCATGAATGTGGTGTTGGTAGAAGTAGTAGTATCAAATATGTTACCAGTAAAGTCCAAACTGGCATTCATATGATTGTTGTTGTTGGTGGTGGTGTCGAATGAGTTGTTAGGAGACTTTAATAAATCACCTTGCATCAAGCTGGAAGACTGCTCAAGCGATGAAGTAGTAGTAGTAGCAATTTTCATCTTCTTCCTATCACTCTCCTCGTCGTCTTGGTGGAAGGTACTGACAGCTTGACTCTTCTTGCGTTTTGATTTACGTGTACCAACTGTGGTATGATTAGTATTAGTAGAAGTAGACTCCTTTCTGGGTCTACCACGTCCACGTTTAGCCTTTGGCTTTGCATTATCTGCTCTCTTACTGGAATGGTAGACATGTAACAGTCGACAACCAATATCCTCTTGGCCCTTCTTATTCACGACAGTCCACATTGATCCACCCTTGCCATTGCTGTACTCTCCAACTCCCCTCGGATAACAATATCGTTGCTGTACTCTCTCACCCGCACGGCGTGGATATTGTGGCCCTGACAACGACCAAGGACAGTGAGGAATCTCCGACAAGTCATCACCAGTTAGTAAAGTTAAGGAACGGAGATTAGACGGGATGGTTGCCAGCTTAGTCTTTGATTGCGAACGGAGTAAAATGTAAAGTCCATCGTCAAGCTCAAGAGATGGAGGAGATAGTTTCTGACCATCATTGGGAATGCGAATGATTGAGAATGTTAAGTCTTTAGGTGGTAGTTCATTCTGTGGTGAATTGGTGGAGATAATGATAAAGAGGTTGTTGTTTAGTGGTGGTAATAAATAAGGTAATGTGTACACATCATATGAATATGCACAAAATTAATTTTTATTTTGTTCTTACCTTCTTTAGACATGAAAAGATAATCTTAACATCCGACTCGATAAGGCGTTTGCCTGCTGTTGTTAGGGTCGTCACCATGTTTTTATTGTGTGTTATTGTGTGCTTGATAAGAGGGTGTGGTTTTGGACTGTGTCATCAATCTAGCTCTGAATGTTGTCTATGTATTTTATGATTTGTTGTTGTTAGTCGAAAGAAGGTGACTGATGGAAATCGACTAAGTCGCATATCTTTTTTCTTGGGTTGAAGGGGTGTTGCTGCAATTGTTTTAATTCTTAATGCAGCCTCAAATGTATGCCACAATTCCAATCATCTATGTAGTAATACTAATGAGAAGCGGCACGACTACAAGTGAAAGTAAAGTAAAGAGCTTACCTTAAGTTTAGAAAAGTAGCTTGGCTAATAATCATATTCATCATCATCATAGTAGTCATCACCATCATCTACCATTGCTGTGTCATCGTCGTATTCATCAGCATCATAATCCCCACCGTTCTCCTCAAGATATTCCTCGCTCCCCACACCAACAGTTACTGGAACACTCTCTTCTAATATATCACATTCCATATCAACTATATATTCTCTAACCTCATTCTCAACTTTACAAAAAGCAGACGCAACACCCTTCCACACCAATTGTCCAATTAATAACTTTAATGGGAAACCCGCGCGTGCAATCCGTCCCCACGTACTCCACTTATTCCAGAATGGTGCACTAACTATTATCCTTTGTACTGCATATTCAATAAGTGGCATACAAACTATTAGCACACTTAGTATACTACATATGAGTAATGTACGTAATACCATACCATTCATACCATCTAATAATATTGAACTAATAATATATCCCTTCAATCCAACGTGTTGTAATATACTATACTCGGAACTGTCGGAGAACCATGAATTTAGTATACTATATTGTGAATGCCACATTGGTTCAACCTTTGTTGGGTCAGTACGACGTAATCTATTCAATGCAATTAATGATATATATTGCTGGGTATTAATTGGTGAAATAACCTTGGTATTAACCTCGGCATCGAAGGAATATAAACAACTCTTTGGTTCGTCTACTGTACTTAATGCACAATCCCAATCAACCTTCGTAGGTAATTTGGCATTATCTGGTGTTTGGACCGATGTTAACGTTGGTAAGTTTGGTACACCCCGTGATGCTAATATCTCAGATAGATATGTTGATCGTAATTGATATAATAACTGTTGTTCGGTACGATATTTGAGTAGTTTTTGATACTCTTCTTTCCTTTTTCGTCTCTCTTCGTCATCTTCGGCATCATCTGTGCCTTGTTGCTGCTGTGATATTTCGTCGTCATTATTGTCGCTAGATGAAGAAGAATCTCCTCCTCCACGGATGGAATGTAAAAGTATAGATGTTGACGATGGAGTGTATGAGGAGGAGGTAGTGATGGGTAGCAGTATTGGCACTTGTGCTACATAATATCTTGTGTTACTTATTCTTTGATGTGAAATTTGTGATAACCTTGAAGCAGCAGCACTATTAGTAGTACCCGTCACTCCAGCGATAAGTATTGTTGCCAATGCGGCTATTAAGAGGAACTGATGGTGAATTATCATCATACTTCAAATATCGACTCTCACTGCGAGATTATCGTATGGTTGAGATGAGATGAATGAACATCACTTCCACGCGGAGTTTTGTGGCTTGAAAATAAATTTATATTATTTATTCATCTACTCGTTAGTTATATTTAGTAGTGTTGGTAGAGTGTAGAGATATGTCATTATCAGACTGCCTCGTATAAGAGGCTGAGCAGTGAGAGGTTCGATATATTGTGCATATCGTACTACTGGCGCAGCAGTAGCAAGAGATTCATTCATTTTAATAGTAATGTGGGGGCGGATATCCAACCTTGCCGAGAATGCAAAAGATATAATTGAGGCTGCTGATCATAAGTTGGATGGGAACGACTCTCAAAAAGAAGGATGGGATGATGATGATCTACAATTTGAAGATGAACCAACAACAATAATGGATACAAAGCACCAAGCACAAAACAAAGCAAACAGCTATCCCAAGATTGTTACAGTGTCTGCACCGGGAAAGGTATTGATAGCGGGTGGATATTTAGTATTAGAAAAACCAAATCAAGGCGTTGTTCTAGCAGCAGAGGGTTGTAGATTTCATACCACGGTTACATTTCAACCACCATATTCATCATCATCTGCTGCTGCTGCTGCTGATCAGTCACTAGGAACAGGAGGAGGACATGTAATTGGTAACGCTATTGATGCAAGTTGGGAATCTATACCTTTGGATGTCTACAGTCCACAATTTGATAGAGTATTTTCATACTATTTATCATATTCGATTGCAAATTATGAAGAAGACGGGACAACAGATCATTATAATGAGCCATTAGTAAAGCTACAGCCACGGAAAAGAGCACATGAATCGAATATATTTGTAGAAAAAAGTCTCTTGTTAGTATTAGCTTATATACATCAATCGCTCGGACCGATAATCTTCCATGAAAGGTTACAGTATAATAGTAGACACACTGGTAGTGGTGATGGTCATCATCATCGCAGGGTAGCATTGGCAATTAAACTACGAGCCGATAATGATTTCTATTCACAAATTACTCATCTGAAAGAACGCGCGTTAGACCTAACGCCACAAAATCTTAATAAGTTGGAACCATTCTTACCCTGTCCAAAGAATGAGAGAGGTGAAGTTGTGGTGAATAAGACTGGTATGGGTAGTTCTGCTGCATTGGTAACTAGTATAGTGGGAGCATTACTTCAATTCTTTGGTATCATTGCTCTACCGTCTGATCTTAGTAGAACAATGGATGATAATGTTGGTTCATTAGATGTGAATTGCAGCGACATTAACAAAAACAACAACAATAATAATTGTGAAGCACTTAGAATTGCACATAATCTATCTCAAATTTGTCATTGTCACGCACAAGGAAAGGTGGGAAGTGGATTCGATGTATCTTCAGCTGTTTATGGGTCACATGTATACACTCGCTTCTCAAAGGGTATCATCAATGACTTTTTAGAAGGTATAACTCTATCAACAAACAAAGATGAGGATGGTCTTCAGTTATCCAAAGCATTATCAATACAATTAATGAGATTGGTGAATAATACAGAATGGGATTGTACAGTAAGACCAGTAAGTCTTCCTCCTGGCTTGGAGTTATTAATGGCAGATGTTTGTGGAGGGTCAGAAAGTCCATCAATGGCACGAAAGATCCTCGAATGGAAGAAGAAGAAACGCAAAGTTGGTTTCATGGATGATTATTATTGGAAGGATTTAAAACGATGCAATAATAAGATTGAAAGATTACTAATTGATCAATTCACATCCCAAGCATTTCTTGATGGATTGCATAGAGATGGATCCATGATTATATCAACGAGAACTGCTGAACAGTGGAAGAAGCCCATGCCATCGAGTCACTACGAATTCGAAGGTTCGTCGTGGGATGTGGGAGAGAAGCTCTTTGGTTTGCGCATGGCTTTCTTGGAGTGTCGACAGAATCTGAAAGGAATGGGAAATGCGGCTCATGTTCCAGTAGAGCCGGATGCACAGTCATTTCTTGCAGATGAAACGATGAAGCTTCCTGGCGTTGTTGCTGCGGGTGCTCCTGGAGCTGGTGGATATGATGCCTTGTTTGTCATTTATGTCAAGGGAGCCGACACAGATGATGGAAGAAGTGATTTAGTTAGAGATCAAATCGGAAATCTTTGGAGAGAAATGAGTGATAGAAATGATCAAGTTGTTGTGTGTCCTCTCTCTGTTCGAGCTGCTTGTGCAGGCAGTGGATTAGTAACATCCAAATTAGATTGGTAATGATAAAGATAGCTACGATCTTCATGGATCTAGATCCACTTAGGAACATAACATTCAATAGATGAAGAAGTTTGGTTGAGTGTTCCTTTACGTACTGCGTACTCATATGTACAAATAAAACACGGCATGTTTAGAGTACCAAAAAAAATGGCGGTTGCTATGTTGTCTGATGTATTGATTGTCGATGGTAATAGGTGTAAGCTAGTTCTTTATTACTTCCAATATAGCTACTTTATGTATACGGAAGGTTATATCTATATTGTTAAGAAGAATAACGATTAGACGGAGAGCAAGTGAAAGTGTAGTGCTATACTACCAAACAATCAACTTCTTCGCCTATCTACATACAATATTATCATCAAAAGGCAGAAGAACTGTTATTAGACCGACGACAATAATACTTACTATCCTTTATTGATGCAATACTACTCATAAAATACTACCTCAGATCATCCTCCAAACCTGGAGATGTTGATCATCATCGATCAATATATATATATTGTATTGCCGCTTGCTAGCTACCCATATAATGATGAGTGTCTTTACTTAACGTTAGAATTGGTCATCATTTACCATTCACATTCGAAAAATATTAACATTTTACGACGTATTGAGATATATAATATCAATAACAGAATGAAGCAACGAATCAATAATCAAGTCCATTGCAATAATAAACCTTCTATTATAATATAGAAGTCAGAGAATCAAAATAGTAATATGAACCCTATACCTACACCATCAACATCATTATATTACGAGATGAACACACCCACCATGATACTAGTGTAATGTTATTCAGTCATTCCTATATCGATGGGGTGCACGCAATACCAGTTTATAATATTGTTGGAGGATGCACCACCAATGGCGGATGTTTAGTAGAGATCAAATAAAAGTTACCATATACCTACGCGGCCTACCTATATTCGATATTGGCAGATGATGATTGACAAGTACTTTATGGTAATAGAATTAAGTAGTTTTGTCATCATTTACATCAATAACATCATCCCGATATTGGAGAGTATTCGCATATATGCAACATTAATTTAAGCAGATGACGAGTAACATATTGCTATTGCTAATCAATAAAGTCAATCGTATCTCTTGTAATGCATCAGCAATTGAGTAGTGATTGGATGATAAGTCGTGAATAGGTCACCAATATCTCTGAGGAGTGGATGTTGATTGAGATGGAGTGAATGTAATTGGGTGAAAGGAAAATCCATGCATTTTAGAAGCACATACAATATTTAGCCTTCTCCCTTCTCCAATCTAGTCGGCATTTGAATCAATTAGCCTTTCTTACAAGGCAAGCTATTTGTTTAAACTCCGCCTGATTCCCCGACCAATGAACAGGTTTCGTTAGTAAAGGGTTGCCCTTTGGGGTCGTATTGGGATTATTTGCCGTATGTCTGGATACCAGAAAGAATCGGGCAATGAAAGGTACGTGTTGAGAAGGAAAGGGAGGGGGAATCAAATGCTTGCTTTCCCCCGCTTTTGAATCTAACCTATCTTTCTTACTCTACTTTAACAAGACCAGTACAATTCAACAGAGGAATTAAATTCAGTTTCCTCCCTTTTCTTTAGAGGCTAAGCACTGCGAGACAGGGCATTGGAACCCCCCCCCCTTTCTGAAGATTCAAATCAATCATGGATAGGGCGCGAACCTCATCAAGGCTTGCCCAATGATGAATAGCTCATTCAGCTTTTTGTGCTCATAAATTGTTCAACCTCCCCCTCACAAAGAGAGAGTTTTAGCAATCAAAGGTGAGTAGAGATGTGAATGGTTCTATTATTGCAATATGATTAAGTATGATGGTGTATCATCTGCATATGTTGTGTATCATTTCTCATGTATCTTCTTTCTTTCCTTTATCCTCTGCCATGCTGATATTCGCTTTTGCAATACACCATACCATGACCATATCATCTCTATATCTTCACTACTACACCTGACCACTGACTTATGTGACCACTACTGTATTGCATAACATACTACACTGAATATACATTAATTGTCACCCATCTATCCACAGCCCCAAGGTAAGATGTATTTGGCACCTACATGATCTTATTTTGTGTACATATGATATCTTACCTCATCTCACCTTTGATCATGCCTTCATACTTCTATTATTATTATCATCATCCCATATAGATATGAATCTATCATCCTTTGCAATCGGTGCCTTCCTTTCCCATGCTGCTACTAAAGCACATGGTGATATGGGAGGTACCAAACACCTCCACTACCGCCGCTTGTCTTCTGCTGGCCTCTTACTTGCCTCTTCCTTTCTGTTGGCACCAACTGCTGCCCAGGATCCAATCGATTTCTCGTTCAATACTGCCTGCTGCCGATTCCACCTTAGGTGATTACTGTGCTGGTGCCATTGTTGGAAATGCCCCGAGTGAAACCTGGGTAACATCAAACTCGCCACAGGCAATCCCTAATCTGTTCGAGGAGATGATGCAGAAGGCCAACTTTGATAATGATGCTGGTTTTACCTCTGAGATTACCATTGAAGTTGTAAGTGGACCTTGTTCCATTGACGGTATCCCACTCCCCGCCCTGCCAGGTCAACAACCCCCACGTTTTGAGTGTGGTTTTACTCAACCAAATCCCCCAATTGCAAATGACTTTGGGTATATCCCCCAAGCTTTTGATGAATGGGGATCTCTATTTGAAGTTCCTGACTACACTGATTCTAGGTCCTTCCAGCGAAACTATGGAATTTGCTTTGCCCCTCAAGATGATGCTGAAGCAGGGATCGAAACCTGCGAGATCAAGTTATCTCGTACTCCTCTTGTTACTAGAAGGAAGGAGGTATGCCCCGACATTCCACAAAATTATTTTCCCAATTGCCGTCGTGTTGGGACTGAGTCTACTTACTTTACTGCTGCTGATCAAGAAAGGGACAGACGTGATTGCCCTAGAGAGCGAGTGTGTCGTTATTCTTCATGTAGTACAATTGAAGTCTGCCAGCCCCCTCCAGCTTGTGTTCCTGGTGTTTGCGGTGAACCTCAATTTTCCTGGCAGACGTTCCAATACTGCACCGGGGGACCACGACCATGCCAACCAAAATGCGATTCTCAACCCGATCCTGATAGTAGCAATAGACTATTCCAGATCGTTGACGATTGCATTGAAATTGATATTACTGAAATCGTACCTGGAGATGCTGAATCGATCACTGCTATTGTGACGATTGATACAGTTGATGGGGCATGCGGAAATGGATATTGTGAATTAAATGATGGAAATGATTGCCCCGACTGCAAGGAATTGATTTTATCAAAACCCATTGTCCCAGCTGAGTTAACCCTTATCCCCTCGTAAGTTGTTTTATTGATTACTGTTGTATATTATGCTTTGCTCATGTGATACATTATATGCTCATGTGATACATTATATGCTCACATTAATACAGACTAATTAATCGTAACCCTGCCATTCCGGGTGAAATCCTCCGAGATGTCAATTCTGAAAATGGTATCATGTTCGAAGTAGTCAATGACTACCCCTTTCCAGTCATCATTACCAATGTCGACTTCTTCTCACCAGCTGGTCAGTATATTGGCCCCCTCGGAGGACAAAATCCACGAGACCCTAATTTTACGGCTGCTTCTTATTTGGATGAAGACAATTATGATAGTCCTGTCTATCCTGTCCGTGTGTACAGTCTTGCGGGGTCGTTTTTGGGATTTGAAGAAGAAACTGGTGATTGGACCACACGCTTCGACAAGGATGTGACGTTTGATCAGCTTTACCCTTACGATGTAAATGCTCTGCCACCTACTAACCCAAACATGAGACGCACTGTGAGACTTGAACTAGATAGTGGTGTTGAGATTATCCCACAAGAAACAGTGTCTTTGTACATTGAGGCACCAGATGCTCAAATCTTTACTAAATCTGGGTCGGCATCACCCAATGAAGAGAATACATTAAAGTTAGGGTTCAACTCCATCATTCAAGACAGTCCTTTCAGTAGCGGGCAGGATCCTGCAGAGTTTTTTGGTGAAATCCAGTGAGTAGTACTTGGACTCTGGTATATTTCTTGGTTGTTTTCATTCTCTAATGCTTCTTTTGCTTTGTGTCTATCATCAGGTACAACGTTCTCCCCGAATCAAATCCTACTGCCTTGGCTGTTTTCGATTATTTTGATGCCACGAACGACGGGGTTATTGACCAAGCTGAATTTGAAGCTGAAGCAAAGTTTTTTGACCCTGATATCACGGAGGAGGAAATTGCAGCCCTATTTATTGAGGCCGATACAGATGGGGACGGTTTAATCGAACTTGAGGATATTGGAGAGACCGAGACCGCTCCTCCCGTGTCTGCACCTCAGCCTCGACCTTTTACTGCGTCTCCCGTGGTTTCTCCTTCCAAGAGTAAGGGCTCTTCTCCCTCCAAGAGTAAGGGCTCTTCTCCCTGTTCTATGATTAAGGGCAAGAAGGCCAAGCGCAAGTGTTTGTCAAAGCTCAAGAAGCCCTTTTAGTTTGGTTTCAAAGAGTGATATGAGTTAGTGTTAGAGAATGATTAAGTTCTTGGCTTTGGTTTAGAAGTTAGAAGTGTGATAGAGTCATATGAGTTAGTGTTAGAATTAGAAAATAATAATTATAACCAAGAATCTTATTCGCTGATCTCAATAAGCTTCTGTACACTAGGCAGCTGCACACGTATCCGACAAAGGGATCACAAACCCGAAGGGTAACTGGTGTTGATGTCATATGTAGACATAAAGAAGTGAGGATTACTATCAACTTTAGACCCTGCGCTGCTGATAATCGGTATAGTACGTATATGAATGATATTAGTAATATTGGATAGTAGTAAGATGTGATCATTACGTTGTAACTAGCTAGCTGCTAGCTAGTAGCTAGCTACGGCTAGAGTGGAGAAATTTCTCATTTTCACTCGCACTCAATCAACCGAATGTTGAGTGGTGATGGAGTAGTGTATCATAAGCATCAACCAATACCAGTAGTAATATTAGCAACTATATTGGTATTGTTAGCGATTAATCATGTCGTCTCTCAGCGTCCGTGATAAATCTGCCAAACGAAAGAGTGATAATGATACTAACGATGATACTAACGATGACAATAACAACAAAAAGTGTAAACTTAGTTTGGAAGAGATGTGTAAGTATACCAATGATATATTCGTGTTGTTCATATCACGATATAATTTGATTAACATTGACATATTTGCTCTTGCTTAACTCAGCTGAATTAACAGTACTTCATCAACAGTATGAGGTTGCCAAAGAAAATAATAATCATCAAGAAATTATAAATATTTGTAATCGGGTAATGTCTATTATCCCTGGATATCAACGTGCTTTAGAGTACCGTTCAACTGCTTTTGTTAGATTAGAACGTAAGTTTTTCTTATTTTATTATCATTGTTATTGTATTTAATAATCGTATTGTCTTATCAATGAACATCTTTTTGTTTTTAGTTTGGACAGATGCAATTACTGATACGACATTAATGCTTGAGCAGAGTCCAACTAATACCGGCACGTTACACCGTCGTGGATATTCTAGATTAATGATTGGTGATACTGAAGGTGCATTGGAAGACTTTGAGCTTGCTCTCGTTTGCGACCCTCCCCCGGCACGTAAATCGAGTATTGAGGAGAAGATTAATAAGATTCTTGCATGCAAGGAGAGATTAGAGTCTCGGCAGGCACCATCCGTAGCACCCGTTGATTCTTCTAGTATTGATATGGGTAGTGTTGGTAGTATCAATGAGGAACGTTGTGGTGAGAGTTTAGAGGATGAAAGTCGCGTGGAGATTGGTGCTAATGTGGAGGAGGGGGATGCTCAGGAACTGGCATCTTTATCAGAGGATGCTTCTAGTTCAGGTGTTGTGGATGAGGATGAATATTCTTATGATGATGAGGATGATGAGGAAATGGTAAATGATCGGACTAGTGATGCAATGGCTAGGAATGAACGGGAGCTAGCCAAATTAAATGCCACTGTGGAATTGAATGTGGAAGGTATGCCGCATCAATTGGGAAGTGCCATGGATGGTGAGTGATTGTTAATTAATGTGTCCTCTTACTGTTCTGTCCCGTCATTATTGTTATTCTAACAACATGCCCCCTTTGCCTCATTTGTCTACACTACACAGAAACTATCCCATCAAGTGGTGCCGATACGGAAGTAGGGTCTCTAGACTTTGGGGGAGATGAAGAGTTGGAGGCCGCCTTTACCGCTGTTGTGAATGTTATGATGTCTATGAATGTTAGAGACTTCTTTGATAACGAAAGTATTATTGCTACTCTTCGTGGATGTAGTAATAATGGGGAAGTGGCTCTTCAGAGATTGGTTTCAACATTAGAAGATAGCCAGCAAGCCAGTGCTGTTAATGAACAACGGTTGGTTGCTTCAAGGGTATCCCAAATCCGTGGCGTGTTGGCTTCAGGTAAGAAAACAAAAGTTTGAGGAGTGGTCTGCAGTGCTTGATTCGTCTCACATCACTTTTCCCTTACTTACAGTTATTGAAAGCAGTCCGGACATTACCTACACTCCCTTTGAAGAGAATAAACACCAGGGGAATACAATGAATTGTGTATCCAATGCTTTGTTAATTGGCACCAAATCTTTGTGTATTGGTCGCCGTCGGTTGTCTCTACAAGATGTTTATATTGTGAACGAGCAACACGGGCAAGCTGTAAGTGCATCTCCTATCAGAGAAAGAGTTTAAGTCTGGAATCATGGACGCACTTGACATGGCATCACTTTCAACTAGGCTACCAAGACTTATTCGGGATATAGAAACCAAGGTCATGAGCTCCCTCTATTCAGTCACCCTTCCTGTTTTGAGTGCTGTTGGTTTGGTATTGGAAGAGGCCATAACTTCACATCAAGCCAGGGAGTTAAAGACAGTCCATCTAGACATTGTTGATCTCCTTGCACTGGCTGAAAGCGAAGGCATTGATATCATTCCCATGTTGAAAAGGAGTGGTTTATCTGTCTCCAGTGGTGTTGATGGCGTCACTTGCACACTCATTCCAAATCCGTATACTCGTTTTGCTCTTATCAGAGCACATAACCTTGTCAGAATGAGGATAGAAACTTTCTACGAGTCATTTGTCCCATTTGTCCCCTCTACCATGCCATCTCTTCCAGGGTGTGTTTTGATGGATGCTACTCCTCGTCTCAGTTGTGACGCCATCTGTCTCGGCCTGAATGCTCCCAATCCCAAGCTCGAGCTTGATCAGCTGATGCACTCTGAGAGATCAGAGAGAAAGCTTTTGGAGGTTATCTCTGAAAATCAAATTAGAACTCTTGATCCTGCACTATGTGATTGTGGATTGGTTGGTTGCTGTCGTTGGGGCGGAGGTTCAGAAGGATCTGTTGATATATACTGCCTTGATTGTCAGGAACTGTGAGTAGAGTCCTATATTCCTCAACTTCTTCTTTTGATTATGTGTACGACAGACTGACATTATTTATTTCACTCACACAGACATGAAGGTGGGTGGCCTACCGACCCGTCTTTGATACCTGTCGACTTCATGACTGTTGAGCACAAGGGCGTCATATGTGAGGTGTGCACTTGTTTCGAGGGGACTGTTAACTTTCCAGATCTTCCCACTGAGTCACCTGAGTTCATTCTCCAAGAATCAGTTGCTGTACAAATGGCGGCAAATATGTCTTCCGAAAGAAAAGTTGGTACCAATCAAGTACCACCTCCTCCATCAGTCTTTACGAAAGAAGGTCTACTTCGAGCCGTGTTCGGAGATAAGTCTCCGATGATTGAGACCATCATCGGTATATGCGATGAGGTTGGAGATGGAAGCGAGCATGCTTTGTATCAACTCATGGACGAAGGAATGAGTAATGCACTAAAAGCTATCAATGGCGAGACGGATCTTCAATCATTCCAGCAACAGATTAGAGACTATGATCAATCTGCCTTTGACGGAATTGAGTTGATTGCTCCTGATCTGGCGCATCTTGTCAACATGGGTGATAGTGTAATACCAGGAGCGTCTGTTGGGGTCAATGCAAACTATGCAACTCTAAAAGAGCTCAAGAAGATGATGGACTTAATTCGAGGCAAGTTCAATCAAATGCATATGAACTCTTGTTGTATTCGTTACCAAGTTCAAACATTGCCGAGGGCAGTCATTAATTCTATTCGGGAACTCCTCGGATTGCCATACATACCATCAGATGTTGTATTGCAATCAGTAGTGAAGGTAAGAAGACTATGCTATATGTGGTCTGTCTATGTTTGGTGTTGTATTTAGTACTGCCAAACTAATTGACCTGTTCTATCCTATCTAACAACTCAGGGAGATATTGTTTGCCTTTGTATGGATAACAAGGGAAACTGCCCAACGAAGTATTATAATAAAGTTGACAAGTTTTCCAGTCGACTGCAATTCAAGACACGACGCGAGCTCTTTGCACTACACGGAACCAAGTGGCTCCAGCAAGTTGTAGGTTACCATGTCGAACATCGTTCACTTGGTGTCAGCGACCCTCGGCCATTTCCAGTGTATGCCTTGGGTTCGTTTGCAAGCAAAGAGTTGTATGGCAACGTAGGTCCTCAAGTATTTCCTGGTAGTCTTGTTGATTACCACTCCAGCATTTGGCACTCTCAATTCTGCCTCAGTTATTTCTTCAAAGGTCAATCTCCTGAAGCTCGAGCAAGATTCAATGCCATCATTACTTCATTGTGCTTGAAGACACCTGAAGTACGTAAAGCAATAGCTGCGATGCCTGACATGGAGAAGACTGCTGATGATCTTTTGGAGGAGGGCATTGTTGGTGATGTCCTTGCACGTGTAGGTGGACGGGGTACAGCCGAGGATATGAAGGAAGAGTATGAACTCATGCTTGAGGGACGTATCTATGGTGGGAAGGAAGCTCAGCGTTTGGCTCGATTGGGGAGAGCGTTGAAGACGGTCAATTATGACCTAGAAGAGTTGACTTTGAATCAAGCAAAGGAATATGATCGTTTCCTTGAGAAGCATCAGTATAAAGGTGATGAGGATAAACTTATCGCCAATATGAAGTCAGTTGTTGAAGGTCAAGGAAAGAATCGAGATCGTTTTGGTACTGAGAGTCAGCTTGCATCTCGTGCACGACGTGGAGAGCTGAGTTCTGCTGAGATCAAAGCTACTGCTCAAGTACTCAAGTTAGATGAGGCCAAGTTGCTCGAGGATATTGAGGCATTCAAGAACAATTGGGATTGTATTGGGCTTGCATCTCTCGTTCACCAGGGCAAGATGACTACTGCCGAAGTTGAGGAGTTTGCAAGGAAGAACAAATTAGATGAGGCCAAGTTGCTTGAGGATATTGAGACTTTCAAGAATACTTGGGACTACAATTCGGATGCGAATCATTTAGCATTATTGGTCAGAAGAGGCAAGATGTCTACCGCTGAAGTTAAAGCATTTGCTACAGAACAAGAGATGGATGCAGATAAAATACTTGGCACTATTTGCAAGATTAACAAGAAGTTTGAGTCAGAACAAGCTCCAGTGTTTGGTCGGCCAAAGGTAGATCTTTATGGTGATGGCAGTAATTCTCGCAAACAGTGCAGAGTTGACGGATGTACCAAAGTACAGCAAGGAGAAGATTGTCACTTTTGTTGTAGTGCCCATAGTGCTGACTATGTACGTCTTGGAGATGATCGTGTATATGCTGAAGGATATGATACTGATGAGGAGGAAGGTCCAGTGTTTGGTCCTCCTCTTGTAGATCAATATAAGAACACCTACAATAAACAGTGTAGAGTTGTTGGATGTACCAAAGTAGAGAAAGGAGAAGATTATCATAGGTGCTGCACTGCTCATGGTGCTGACTACGTGCGTCTTGGCGATGATCGTGTATATACCGAAGGGTATGAGAGTGTTGAGGAGGACACTGATGACGAGAATGATGAGATAGTGTTTGGTCGGCCAAAGGTAGATCTTTATGGTGATGGCAGTAATTCTCGCAAACAGTGCAGAGTTGACGGATGTACCAAGGTACAGCAAGGAGAAAGTCATCATTTCTGTTGTATAGCTCATGGTGCTGACTATGAGCGTCTTGGTGATGATCGTGTATATGCTGAAGGATATGATACTGATGAGGAGGACACTGATGAAGACGAGGAAGATACTGATGAGGAGGAGTAAGTGTTTTGATGTAGCCTACTCTATGGAGGCTTAATTCCTAGAGGCGTTGTTCAAATCGGTGCAAAAAGGATGGGATGTTGAAACCTTTATGTGAGCATACAATGCAGTGCCAGTAATAACCAAGGAGTGGCATCTAAAGTCCTCCATCCTTAGGGATGGGGGCACAGGTTATTCGACCTGTGGAGGAAATGGGTGCTGCACGAATGTACTATGAGATATATGTTCCAGTGATATCTCTTGCTTCCTCGTAGTGTGTGGCGGAAACAACATTGTAACAGCAGTGTTGGCTAAACTAGTACAAATACCTAGCTTATTGGGGAGGGGGTTTATGTGAAATGTATTGAGAATGTGGCCAAACTTCTTTTGACGCAGACCTGTTTGTACCTCTTATGTGTATTAAACGCATTCAAGACGGTCCTTAATTGGCTTCTTACATCAATCTAGTAATATGTTATTAATATGTGAAAGATATTGGTGGAAGGACAGATCTGTGAAAGAGATAGTACAGCACATTCTATTAGAGAGTTTAAATTAACAAAGATGTCTAGATATATATAGTCATTGAATCCATCTCTGCATTAATTCTAACACTCTCTTGCATTATCACATTCAATAGCTCTTTTTACATCCCGCTCGCCAAGTGTGTAGCCTTGAGAGTAAGGTAGAGTAAAATAGTAAGCTACACAGCCATCCCCATCTTCAATCATTGTGTGAGGTCAACAGTGGAGGAGATATGCTTTTAGAGATCGCATGTATTTGTGTCTATGTTGTTGTAAATGCTCTGTTAGTTTGTAATATACGAAACATAGATATTATAACAATCCTTCCAACATGGACGATTGCCTTTTAGCTCTCGTTTGTTTATGACGTCGTCCTCTTGAACTTGAGACTGAAGAGGGGCTACTATTCTTTTTCTTATTCTGTATACGATTGCGCTTCTCTTCTTTACTTATTGATGTATGTTTCAGACCTTGATTAAATGGTAGTATCAATGATTGTCTGCCTTGTTGACGACGGTCATAGTCTAATCTTTTTGATGTTCGATAACTAGGAGAAGTAGAGGTTGATCCAGACTCAGCTTCTTCAGACTCTTCGTGGAAAACACGTATGACTCTTGTCTCAACAACTCGTCTCTTTCTCTTTCTTTTCTTCTTCTCATCACAACGATGAATGGACCTACTTTTACTATCACCCAGATGCTTCACACTGTAATCATCATCATTATCATTGTCGTTGTGTTCGTCTCCATTATATTGATATCCTAGTCGTCTCTTCTTGTGAGGTACTTGGTAAAGCTCTGTCACATCAACACCCTCTACTCGAGGTAATTGTCGTCGTTCTGACATTATCCGCTGAAATGCCCTTACCCCAAACTCAACATCTTGCCTTGATGGAGCTGCCAAATCATGATTATCAGGACGTTCAATATTGATTGCATTTTTAGATGCTGATACCAACATACGACTCTCTCCATCCATCATCACATTACGAGAAGGAGAAGGAGCGTGAAATACTCTCGTTGGTGCTTCTTTTCTTGTTGTTGATGACGACATTGGATCAATCTTTTCCGCATCCATCTTATATATACTCATCTTGTGCTCAAGTTCTTGCTTCATGAATGATAACTTTCCATATTCTAATTCCAACTTATTGTTCTCCTCCATCGTCTTATTATTGCGAGGAGTTGTAGAGGTGATACAAGTGCTACCTTGTTGATACAGTCGCATCTTCCTTTCTAAATCCTTCTTCATAAATGCCAATTGACCATATTCTAATTCAATATCTTTATTAACAACAACTCCCCCCTCGCTTCTTACAATACCTTCGTAATCATTATTATCCACCGCCGAATGAGATGATGTAGATATGACTGATGCCGAAGAAGAATCGTGTTTGTCATTATTCGTTTCAGGAGACGATGATTTAGTCCATTGGTCAACATATTCTTTCAACATACCGTTTGATTTATCAATTATTGTATCATTATCAATATTTGGCATATGATTCTTCTTCTTATTCCTCCTCCTCTTTTGTTGTGGCCGATAGTCCATGGGGGATATATCACCCTCAAAGATACGCTGACTTGACGGTGATGATGTTGTTGCTAAACTATCCAACTTCTTAAGCTTTGGTGACATTCGTTTCCTCTTTAGAGTTGAGGTATCATTCGTCGAAGAAGATTGTATTCTCTTACCACTTTCACTACCGCTGCAATTATTATTAGAAGAAGCTGACTTATTGTCGTCTTTAGATGGAATCTCACTGGTAGGCTGGTTACCTTTCTTTCTTGTTGGGGATGTTCTTATTGCAATAATTTGTGAAGTAGATGATCTGCTACGACTATTAGGAGATGATTTATTATTATTCGATCTCCGTCTCCCGGCCGACGAGATTGCCTTGACATCCTTTAGGAATAGAGCTTCCATTGTTCAATTCAATACACAACTGAACATAAAAATAATTAAAATACTCTTTATTCTTTACTTCTTTCAACGCCAAAATATTATTAACAGCACGATATTTACTGAGGATATATTAGCAGACTCTTGCTAAAGTGGTATCCTATGTAGCCAACTTGTGGTATCTTTCATTCTACCGGCCTGTTTGATGGACACAAACTCTTCAGATACAAATAAAACTCTATCTTTACATAACATTTATGGTTCAACAATGATACGGATTTCCTCATTGGCACGCCTTGTATCTGTATACAACTTCCTCATTCCATACACGCCTGCCTTTTCATGTGTCTTACTGTAGTGTTCTTTTGAAGGCGGTCGATCATCATAATCAGGCATGTCAGTGGCAGCAATAATGAGATGACGGTCAGTCCAAGTAAACCGATGCGCACCCATATCATTCTTATTCTGTTCCAGTATTACTGTTCGGCCGGGAATGAGTAGACGCGGATCATTGTTGTTGACGCTTATTGCATCCTCGACCTCGTTACTGTTGTCTCCCTGCCAGATTTGTACATCTCCAATATCAAACTCAGTCTGCATATGCCTTCCTAATAAATTGTTAATACCAGCACCTAAGATACATGGTCCACACGTAAAGAGCGTATCCACAGTGTGAGATACTGATAGGATGGGGTTCGGACATAACATATCATCATAATCAACAGAGGTGAAGCGATTGCGAATGTTGTTCACAACTATTTCGATAGTCCTTGCTAGGAAGGGATGACCTGGAGCAGATGCAATAAGACCATTCCATAGGCAGCTACGATGTCCAACATCAATACCGGGCTAGCAGAACATTAAGAAACCAATAAGTGAGACTCAACTGTTTCATGGTTATACGAGGAGAAATACATCACATAATGACTCACTTCATCAATTGGAGTCATGAAGCCAATATCATTCGCAATGGCATCATCCAAGTTAGTTTGAAGGAGTACATCCATATCTGCATAGACACCACCTCGAATGAGCAAGACACAGTAGCGAAAGAGATCAGCCTTGAAAGCTCCTACAAGTAAGCACGAGTAGTTCGGCATAATAGAAATTATGAGGTTATGACTTCTGAAAATACATACATTGGCTCTACCGAAACATAATACACTCCAGACTTACCAGGGGTAATGCTCTCATATGCCTCAAGGATTTCCGGTGGAAAATGACTACCTAAGAATTCACCAGCAGTATCATCATCATAAAAATAATACTCCCATCCACTCTTCTTCCAACTCTCGATCAGTCGGGACATGTTGGGATACTTCTCAGAAGTAACTGGTTCGAACCAAGTCTGATGGATGATCTTCGGTACCAATCTATTAGGTTCCTTACGATATGCAGGAGGTTTAACAGAATATATACGAGTGACTGGTTTGGGTGGTGGACGAACCTTACACAATACATCACAATAGCATGGACATTCAAGATGACAAACAGAACATGCATTCTCGGTTGCCAATACAAGAGTTTCTTCTCCATCAGTAGTTGTTGTTGATAGAGGTGCCTCATTTGATACATCCTTGAGACAATGATGGCATTGTCTACTGTAGGGTAGACAATCATTCTCAAAGAGTATATCAAAGAAGTTGGGCATGTCAACGGGATGGGTGGGAAATTTCAATGCCTTCTTGCTATCGGTTGATTGATAATGTACATCTTTCGTATTATTTCGTACAAGACTAACGGTTGAAATGTAAGGCAAATCAGATTCAGGAACACCCCCAAGCTTTAAATTCTTTCCTCCAGTGGCAGTCTTCTGAAGCTTGTATGGCATCTTTTGTTCTTTGCTATGTCTTTCACCACCCTGTGAGGGTGTCTGACCTCCCAAGGGATGGTGTAATGCCATAACTGGCAACAGTTGTATATTGTAACTATCGCCACTGGTTACACCTTGAGTAACGGTGCCCTTCTTTTCATCAGACAAGAAAGTAAGAACTTGAGCACAAGATGAGTATATATAAGATGGATGCGGAAAAGATTGATCCAATGTCGTCATCAACAACAAGAAAAGAAGCACCAACGAGAGTATTTCACGCTCCTTCTCCTTCTCGTAATGT
>Ga0214481_100108_pt1 | contig 37917 bp, 20 predicted proteins | sample M1_20Mar14CPVII9_4_FD_165057 | JGI IMG/M metagenome (GOLD analysis project Ga0214481, IMG submission 165057) | Marine eukaryotic communities from Monterey Bay, California, United States - M1_20Mar14CPVII9sort6BwellG10 | ecosystem: Environmental > Aquatic > Marine > Unclassified | place: USA...
CCTAATGCAATAATTTGTTCTTTGCAATTAGGTATATCAATTGTTCTGATTCTTCATTAGGTGGGTATTATTAGTTGGTGTTAGTGCAGATATTCAGAGGCAGCTACCTACTATGTCTACTGATCAACCAAAGCAGCCGCCAAAGCAAAGGCTAGAGCAAACTCCAAAGCCAAAGCAAAGATCAACACCAAAATCTTCTATACATGACGATATGTTGAAGTTGAAGGACAAAATGGCAAAGATGGAGGGCACAAGTACTAGGGAGAAGGGGATATTTAGAAAACTAGATGAATTTGAGCAGCACATTGCTCGGAAGAAGATTATGCGAACTATTTTAGCAACCTATCCTCCTACTTTAGACGAACAAGATTCTACAAATAATTAGCGTTATTAGAGAGTAATTTATGGAAGTTACAACAATTGAATCATTATATTAAGAAAAATGTAATGTGCATCAATCCTCAACCTATGATACTCTTTTTAGTACTATTGCAAACAAATCATAACAAACAAACAATCTCAGTTATTGCTGAAGACGATTAGTAGCCATGCATATAAAGGAATAAAAGAATGTAAATATCAAGTAGATAAGTAGATAGTTGTAGATGATCATATTGTTGGTGCCGATACAACTGGATATATACGAGGAGTTCATAATAATAGTTAGGTGATGCATCAATCAATTGAAATAGTATAGCAATGCAACAAAGTTTAAAAGAGTACAGAAGGACGTTACTCAATAGAATAAAGTTAGGGAAGAGATAATTGAACTCTACGTTGCTCTATAAAATACATGATATAAGATATGTATCAGTAGATAGTTGAGACATAATTCGATATTCTAATTCAATCTGAAATACTTTGGCACTATTAGCAACGGGTAAACTGCACCTGCCAGAGCAGGCATAAGTAAAAAGGAGGTAATAAAAACATAGAGTTGTGAAAACTGACACAATTAGTTCAAATCCACATCACACACTGTTCAATTCCGCTACCATGCTATTAACTTGATCCTTGAATCTAACCTCCCGTACGCGTCTACCTGTTCCTACTCCCCAAGAAACAGGTCTTCCTTGTTTAGCGCAAAATCTTGATATCATATGGGCCGCTTCAGCTGGTGTAGTTTTGTGTTCATCAATAAAATCACATACTCTCTTTTGTGCTCGATCCACTAGCAATCTGGAGCGTCTCATGGCAAACTTGTTACGCATTTGAGCTTCATCAATTGGACTTCTGTCCTCAGAAGTCCAATTATCCAACTCGATGACCAACTTGAGGATCTCTTTGGCACTTACAGTATTCTTCTCTAGAGCATCAAAGACTTGCTGAACGTCATCTTCATTATGAAGACCTCTACAATATTCTTGAGCATAACCTAACTTGCTCAATCCTTGCTGTGTTATATTACAAAAGAAATGTAATTTCTCGTCCACATACTTTGTTGGCATCTTCTTTGGGAGTAGGAATGATTCAGGCTGATTCTCGTCTGCAAACTTCCAGACATCTGAATACTTCATTCGATACTCATTATCATCCTCTTCGTCGCACTTGAACATGAAGTATCCATCTCCATTACAATTCTGAGACTGATATAATCCCAACACGTAGTCAGGAAGACTAACATCGACAATCTCCCCCCTCCATAGCTTTCTACGCTTGCTATAACGGTTGCCACTTCCATCTTCCCACCACCACTCAGGAACACTCAAGCGAAGACCAATGATCGATAACATCCAATTGACATCAAAACCATGGATCTCGAGATGCCTGTGTAAGACTTGTTGCAAGCGTTCGGCCAGACATTTAGGAAAGTTGTCTGCGATGGACTGTTCGGGTTTCATGATTGACAAATCACATCTTGGAAGGTTTGCCAATAGCCCCTCATCTCTGTCTTTCGTATCCTTGTATTCTTTCACTATCTCCACTCCCTTATCGCTTAGTACGAACCACTCTATCATGCATTCATCCCTATTCATAAGCGGAGTCTTCCTTTCCCAGTCTTGATAATCTTGCCAGTAGTTGACATCTTCAAGCATTTCACCTGTTTGTCGCAGTAATGTAATCTTCTCTTCTATACTCATGGTATACAAAACATTCAAGAAATGCAACCCCTCTTCAACACGAGCAACATAATCTGCCCTCTCCTTCTCGTCAGTCAATGGAGGATCATTCATACGGTCCAAGAGACGATTGACAACATGAACATATGCTACCAATATTGTCGATTCCTTCTCAAACCAATTACTACTGTTCAAATGAAAGAGCATCTGAGCAGTAGCAACATCTTCTGTGTGATGAGCCAAAGTAAAGTCCTTTCCAGGTATCTCCCATACCTTGGTATCAAGAGTTGGTTGTTTGTACTTAATCATATCCCTCTCCGATTTTCTTACTCGAGCATACTGCTTTGCATTTGCATCTTTGACTTGTTTCCTCTTTTCATCTGATTGATTGGCGCGAGACTTTGCCTGACGTCTGGCAGCATCTGCTCTTTTCTCCTCTTGTGTTGGTTCTCTCTTGGTAGAAAATCCATTGGCTTGTGCAACCAAATAGCGATCAATCAACTTTGTCATCTTCCCTTTTGTTGACAAGCCTTTCTGCTTGCAAAGCTCTTTTAGCTCTCCTAATGACATGCACGACAATTCTTGGTGAGTTACTACTTTATCAACATCATCATGCAAACCATTAACATCGATGTCCATATCATTTGTTGTCGTCGATAGTGCTGTTGTTGTGTTATGTGTTGTTGGTGGTACTGCAGCAACAGCTTGTTGTGCTACATCATCTGCACTCCCAACTTTACCATCCTCGTCGACTGTAGAAGACGGATCAGGTTCCAATAGAGATGCAAGTGCACCATCCATATCGTCGATCAATTCCATCGCATCAGATACCTGATGTTTAGCTTGGAGTAGCTTTTGGATGATGTTATCCTTGAGATTTAAACGAGCGGTATTGATTGTGTCAGAAGTAACACGTGATGTAGACTTTACAAACTCTGCCGTGTCGCCAAAGGGTTGTAACTTGCAAGGAAGAAGAACACGGAAGAGTTCAATGCTCTGAAACCCACAGTCTTCTCCATTGCTTTGATTTGGAACCTCAATCTGATGAGTATTTGATAATGGATCTCCATCAAAGATAGCATCAGGCCATACAGTTTCGAATAGTTTATGCATTTTCATGCCAATTGATATGACGACAGGGTGATTGAGATTATTTGAACTGGTATCCATCCAGTAGTATGCTATGTTCACCGCAAAGATACCCTTCACCTTTTGAATATCATAGAATGCTTGATTCCAATGAAGCCCCTCAAGTCCATGGCCCATTGCATCATTAACTTTAAACATGAGACGAAATCTAAATTCAGCCTCTTTGAACTCGTCCTTCTTTAGACCCATACCAGGGATACCCATGGACTTGCCAAACTTGTGTAGATTTAGAATTGGTACAACATCAATGTTAGGGAACATATGCTGTGTGAATGACAATAGCTCAGAAGGAGTGATTATCAACAAGAGATGTTTTTTATTCGAAGATGCGGTTGATATGCTTATATTGTCACCCAGATGTACAATGACATCATTAGCCCACCTTGCTCTCCCTGAAGATGCTGGTGCATCAATACATGCTAAGTCACTCTTATGGACGGATATGTCATATAGTACACCAATTCTCGTGTGCTCAGTATCAGATTCCAGTGATAAAGACAACGATGTAAATGCATCCATGGTAGCCTCAGCGTTGGTGTTGTTATTGATATCCATCCTTGATGCTGTAGTCGATAGTCGATGGGGGATGATAAATGGAGAGATAATAGATGGCGCGCGGCGGTGTATCTCCTGTGGCGGAGTAGGATGTATATACGTGCTGCGCAATATGGTGAGATTATGCATATAATGTTTGTATGATATCATCCCGTTCTTGGAGTCAATCAAGAACTAACTAAATCTTGATCTTGATCGAAAGGTGCGAAGGCCGTATTCCCATTCCTTCCCATACATCCTACCTCCCGTTCTTGGTATCTTCATCGCATTATCCTTTTCAGATATCTGATAACCTTTCAGTCATTCATTTCTCTTGTGCTGCTGGGCGATTCTATATCCCATCACAACATCTTATTAACTACCAATCGGTTGCTATGTGGTTGTTAACGAAGTAAACTGTCTGCCGTATACATATTATTGCAGATTGTAGTACTTACTAAATACATACCATTCCTTGATAATTGATAAAATAGTTTATATGTGCTGATACTGATATCCGACATACATTCAGCAGCATTCACTACTATGGTTGGTATGGATTGTTCATTGTATGACATTGGGATACATTTCTATCGATATAATGCCATAATACCCTTCTAACATTGCATGATGCAATACATTGCTATCCCTATCTATTAATAAATATATACCATACCCTGCTGTACCTTCACTGCATAACATTGCAATAACCCGACGATCATGTTAGATAATTATCATTCCTTCTTGTGCCCGGGTCTTCGCCCGGGCGATTCTCTATCCCATCACAACATCTTATTAATCCTCTCTGGTCTAGAACTACCGGTTGCTATGTGGTTGTTAACGAAGTAAACTGTCTGCCGTATATAAGAAGTTGAATTATTGTTGTTTTTGATAACAATGAAGATTGTAGTAGTTACCAAATACAAATGCACTTCCTTCAATTATCCAATTTGTTGTTCAATACCCGATACATAATTTCATAATGCATTGGCATTAACTATTAATTATTAACAGTCCGTACTACTGAGTACTGAGTATATAAATTCAATATTATGAACTGATACTTCGACGTAAATACGTTCATTAACTTTGTATTGAACAAGCAAACTGGAAGTATTATCACCATAAAGCTGATATGTTGTCATATGTGTCACCCCGAATCCTGATTGTTTCGTTGCCAACAAAGTACGTATTGATTGTATCGACCTTTAATGTGTACCAATAATGTGCGGTGTGTAGTCTATAAAAACTAACCAGTGTCGGTGTAATCTGACAATATCTCTGTATATATTCGCCGGCAGAACCTTCCTTAACTTCCTCTACCCACTTTTTTTATGAATGTTTGATACAAAAAAATGGGCTTCCACCAATAATAACATAATATGTAATGATATGTTGGGGTATAGACAACTTCCGCTTCAAAGATTATATTATACAATATCCACGAAGATCCACGGAGAGACTGCCACAAATATGTTATCGGACTACCGCAATATTAATATAGAAATTATATCTCTTTGTATTGTAGTATATGTTCATAGTAGTTCATATCTACGAAAAGGAGGAAAAAGATCGATTAACTCAAAAAGGATATATTAAACTCAACTAGCTGAAGCATCCTATTCAACAAGAGGATCTTAGTTTGCAGCGTGATAGTACAGTGAAGGATAGATTCACTATCATTTGGCGATTTAGTCCGAGAAGTAATTACCTACATATGACGTAAATATGTACCATTTTGTGACACACAATTAAGGTAAAAAGGAGGTAATAAAAATATAGAGTTTTCTTTTAGTGAAAACTGATCAAATGCTAACCTCCCTACTCCTCTCTTCTTTGTGGCCATTATGTCCCTAAGCTTTTCGACTTTGGACTTTCTCGTTTCCTACCAGAAGAGGGATGTCAAAGTAACGATACTTATAGCATGTCAGGTGCAGGTTCTCCTCGATACATGGCACCAGAAATATTGAGCGGCCGACCATATAATATCAAAGCTGATGTTTATAGTTTTGCAATTGTCTTATGGGAGATATTGTCTGGACAAACCCCGTTTGGCTTTGTAAGGGAGAGGCGTCATCTTGTAAACTTTGTTGTTAATGAGAATGGTCGTCCTGACATACCAGACAGCTTCCCCGATAGTATCAAGAGTATGCTGGTTCGAAGCTTTGATGAATGTATAACTAAGCGTCCAGAAATGGTTTCAGTGCTAGAGTGTATCAAGGATGTATTGAAAACTAACAGTCGCAACTCAGATATGTTATCAAACTCTTACCTTAACAGGAGAAGATCATTCGATAGTATGAGGAATCTAATGGCAGATCTAGGAGGGTCACAACGATCACCAAGAAGGACTATCCCTGATACTGTCTTCCAAAATGACAAAAGTGTACTTAGTGCCACGTCTCCTCATAGCAGGCAGCGTAACAAAAGTATCCATTGAGAATGCAGAATCGTTTCAAAGACAAAGTTTGTAGATTGGCTTTGGTATAATAATATGCCTTTGCTTGTGGAATAGGTAGAGCTCTTAGAGAGCACAACGATTTAGGATATAACTACTAGGATGAAAGTGTGTTAATTGATAATTGCATTAATTTCCAACACTTAACAGGCTTACTCTCCAACACTGAACAGATTTCCATTCCACAGTGTTGTTCCTTCTGCTCCATGATATCTCCCATCAGCAATACCGGTAACAACATCATATGCAAACCAAAACACAACGCCTGCCCAAATTGTAGACAGAATAATCTGTTTTGAGTCCATGTTAGCGTTTGCATAATCTCGAATAGGTGCTCCATTCTTCTCCTGCATCTTTTGATAAGCCCAATCCTGAGGATTTTCAAAGTATGCATCCTATTTAGGTACAAATAATTGGAGAAAATCATTGTAATGTTTGTGTTTGTGTGGTTGTTGCGTGTCGATGAGTTGTTTAGAGTTTGGTATAAGTTTTTGCATGAATATATTGTGTTGTTGTTGATATCATTTATATTGGATCATATTATTCAATGGTTCATATTGTTTGCAAATTGATGTGAGCAATCCAATTAATATCGATATCTTCAAGTTCATAAGTATAACATCCCCATAAACTCACCATGTTCCCTTGAGCCTCAACACGGTCACAGTTTGTTTGTGCCATATACTTTAAAACAGCCTGTTCATAATTATCTGGGTTTGTAATTCTTGTAATAACAGGCATTGGACCTGCACGATAGAGACTACCGACAAGATTATACCCTGCTTCCGGGCCTTCGGTCTGTTATTTTATTCAAAATATACCAATGAAATAAATATGCATATGATATGCACAATATATTTTTGAGTGTATCTATTGCAATATAAAATAAAACAGAGACATAAAATTCAATAAGTACATACCTCTAGATCTGAAGGGAACCACTTCTCTGTAGTCTTATCAAACCTTGGAGCCATTCCCAACGAAGAGGAGGAGGAAGAAGATCTTTTTACAGCATTGGCATTGAAAGTGGAGGGGATTTGTTGAAAAGCAGAACAGCCGATTATAACTGCCGATAGTACCGCTAGTATAAATAGGATGCATGTCATGATGGTATTGTGCTTTTGTCTACAATGTTGGGGTTAGGGGGGTAGGCGGTAGGGCGGCTACTACTATTAGAGCATAGATATATCTTTTGTCTCTCGGCCTCGGCCGGCCTCTCTCGGCTGTAGCGTCATTAGTTTGAAATGAATTGGTCATTTTATGATAATATAGAAGCATGAGAAGAATAGAAGGATACCATCAATAGTTTTAGAAAATTTAGTTTCAAAGAAATTATAGCTAAACTTAACTTAAGTAATAATTCTTACAATACGTTACTAACAATGGCAGTAGGTAGAAGTACCTGATCAATTACTCTATGTTACCATATACCATTGAAAAGCGCTTAAAGCAAAATAATAGTAGATACCAACAACAGCAAGAAGTTGCTAAGCCCTCATCTTTACTATACTCACCACAATCATCAGTTTACCCTAAGGTAACTCCAACAGTTTTTTATTGTCTTCCTGCGTCCTCCGAAGCAAAGTATTTATAGGGGAATTTCCGATGGATACCAAAAAGGGCTGTACAAATGTCAAGTTTTTATAGGGAATTTTCCGAAAGATACCGGAAAGGGCTGTTCTAGTCTCGCCTAAAATCGGCGTCAGATTTCCGAAGGATACCATTTAGTCGCCAAATTTCTTAAGATACCAAAAAGAAATTTGACGAGAAGAGTGGGAAGATCCTTCAAGTGTGATGCTTCACTCTAAATGGCGGCTTATTCATGTAACCACCAACATCAATTCAAGTGAGGAGGAATAATAACTCTTCCCCTAGCTTGTCGAGAGTTATTTCCACTTGCTCCGGTGGCAAGTAGAATTATCGGCGACAATTTGTTTCTTCGACTATTATCTTACAATTGTTGAACGGAAATGACACGATAATGATATGTAAAATTAAACAAGGTGCATCGTCGTGATGGATTGATCTGTTGCAATTATTAACCATCAAATTAGCCTCCGATCATAAACAAAAAAAATGATTAACTAGTTGATATACGATTGCACTCGTGATGTATCATCATTGCTAAATGCACGGGTGATACTTGGGATTGCAATTTGCAGTGATACATGAGATACATGAGCGGTTATAAATGGACAATCAACAAAGGCAATTTTCTTTTCCAGGGTGATCGGCGGCAACAAGTGTCGAGTATGAGAATGATTATATGAGTAGAAGATATACATCATTCAACAATCAACTGGCGGAGTTAATTCTTTTCAATCATCAAGTCAAGTGTGATTCTATAGCGGTGTTGTACCTCCAAGAATATGATAATCAGAACGAGGTAGAATATCAAGAGTGTTGCCCTCCTGAATGTTATAATCAGCAAGTGAACAGGTATCATGTGCCAATTACTTGTACCCAGCCTTTAAGACATACTGAGATGGAGATAGACCAAACTGGACTTCAATCTCATTCTTCACCTCATCAATTGTCTTAGATAGAGGATATTTGACGGTGATAATCTTGACAGATGTTAGCCTGATCATGAATTCTATGGTTGGCAGGGATTCATCGTCATTGGAGAAGCTGCTTGTATATGAAGATGACAAAGATGAAGTTGTATGGAGCGGCTCTTGTGGTGTATCATCGGGGATGCTTATGTGTTTGTTTTGGTCAACTGAAGAGCTGTTGAGAAAATCTAAAGCTACCTTCACTGGATCATACTTAATAGTAGTCATTGTTGATTTATGTTCAGTGGATTATATTGTGTCGTCGTTATTGTTGTATCACGGGCAGGATTGTTTACTGATGATGGTTTGAATTTGGGGCAGGATTGATGGTGATTTGAATTTGGGGCAGGACTGTATGTATAGTGTGTGTGGTGTAGATTTGCAGGTTCTGGTCATTGCACGGTGAATTCTACTATCAATTGGATAGTATGGTGTGATTGCAGTAATAACATGACAACAAGCGAAGTACATTGGATTGGTGGTGGAGAAGTAACAGAGGCACAATTACATTTCCTTGTTAATTCGTCGGGAGCAAATGATATGCTTCGTGAGGAGTTGTCTAGATTGCAACAGCCACTGGCTCATCAAGAGAATACAAACAATATCGTTGGAGCAAGCGAGGTACATTTGATTAGTGACGAAGAAGCGGCTGATGATCAAGTGGTATTAGATGAGGTTGTTGATAGTGTGGCAGGCCAACTATCCAAACAAGCATCATCTCTGTTGTCCAACGAGACCATTGCGTGTAATTATCAGAGTATAGTCGAAGAGTCGACATCTACTACTATACCCGTACCTAACTTCACTGTGGTTCACAAGTCTCTACATTTTGCGCTACAATGGTCCGAGGTTGAAGTGGATAGACTTACAAGTCCGTTCGACAAGAAGAGGTTAATGAGTAGGGAAGATCATGCAGACTTATGTGGCTCGATTGAGGGAATACATGATTATCTCCAGAAGACTATCAAGTCCAGTAACATCAAGAAGTGTGCAAGTGGGTTGGAGAAGCTTCTAAATGGTGGTCATATAACAAATGATCAAGCAAAGGCTTACAAGAAACAGTATAATATTGGGTAAGGTTGGTTTGTACATCTATCATTCTTCTTGTATTCAATCTTCTCACAAACAAAGTTTCATCTTTACTTGCTTTATATCTCACAGATTGAATGGAGATGAAGCCAAAGCCAAAGTTTGGTATGAGCTGAATAATCCAACATTTATCAAACGAAACCGCCCAGGTGAATCTAAGCGGTCAAGACGTGTACGTGCTGAGAGGAAGGCAAGAGAAGAGGTCAAGCAACAAGAGGAGGAAAGGAGAGAACTAGGCAGACTTGCTACTGCCTCTATGAAGAAATCTTCGCCCAGTTTATCACCTCCAAGTAAGTGTTATCGACTTGGCAAACGCAATCAAAAGTATGTGGTCATCCGTAATCATGTAAAGAGTACACCTCGTACACATAACTACCGCAGAAAAGTTCAAGTTGCCAAGCAGAAGGTTATTAATCACTACAAGAACAAAGCGTCCCAAGGTGTAGGTCGTGAGTCATCTCTCAGTGAACCTACTAACCCGAACACAAGAAGATCACTCAAGTTCAAGAGGCGTTTATACAGGAAGATGCAACAGAATAAAAAAGCTGTACATCCGGCTCCTATGGTTAGATATGAAGAGTCCAGGCGTGAGGAGATTCGCTTTGATGAAACTGATGCTGATTGGGGTGTTTTGAATGAGTTTATAGCAATTGCAAAGCAGGAGGCCGTGGAATTAGAATTGAGGGTGACAAAGGAGAAAGAAGACGAAGACGAAACACCTTCTGATAAGTTTGATCCAGTGAAGGCAGCCCATGATTTTCTCGCGGTAAATGGAATAGCTGCTGAGACTTCAGTTGACCGTGTTGAGCAAGTTCAATCGCAACATTATAGAAGACCTGTACATCCAGCTACGTTAACGACAGGTCTTTGTTATATTGTTGCTTTTATTGGGGCTTCCAATATCAAGTCCAAGAGGAGAATCAAGAACATGAGACGTAGAATGTTCCTCAATATCAAGATTCGACCACAACGTAGTAGGCTTGCTATAACAAGTTATTACACAGCCAAGGTTGAGGATATACTCAGCAAGTACATGTACAACCAAAGACTTCGAGTTCAATCTGCATTGGAAGAGCGAGTAAGAAGTGATGGAGAGACGGGTGGAGATGATACTCTCGATACTCTCTCGTCTACAAGCAGTTCACCTAATACAGAAGACTCTAATGATGATATCGATGCATTAGACTCGAAAGTATCAAGCTCTGGTTATGATGATGACTCAAAGAAGAAGACCGCCCCTAATCAAGAAGAACATGCAGCTCCTACGACGACTAATGTTGATCTGTCCATACCAGGTGCTTTTACACAATATTCACATTGCAATAGCAAGAGATGCTGCATCGACGCTGGATGTTCTTCTGTAGGCCACACCAAACGTGGTACAAATTTTTGTCAAACTGAATCTACAAAGCAAGTTAATACTATGCTAGGTGGTGGTAGACAGGGAAGTGTGAAGTCATCGGAGGAGGCGTTGGCGGCGAAACGACGCAAGGCAGATCTTCAGCGTGCTAGGAGACAAAAACGTAGTCTTGTGAAACTAACACAAGACATGGAAAAGGACAAAGTTCGCAAGAAGACGCCTGAGGCAAGGGCAAAGGGCAGAGCTTACAAGAAGAAGAGTAGAGCGAATCGTAACTTAAGTGAAGAAACTCGTGACAAAATTGAGAAAAGAGCTAGAATGAAGAGGCCACACGTAAGGGAGAATAATAGATCTCGAAAGAATAACCCCCAAACAAGGGAGAAGGACAGAGCTCGAAAGAGAAATACACGAGCTCGAGCAAAGAAGCTGCGATTAGACAAATCTTGTTCATTTGATAATACCAAAGTGTGGGAGAAACCTGGCAAACACTACGTTCACGAGAATTTTGAAGATAGTCCAGAGAAATCTGCTCAGCTTTGGTATGACAACAATGGAACTTGGAGGGAAAGAGAGTTGAAGTGGTTAATTGGATACTTGCATTTAGACGACATGTTATCGAAGTCAAAGGATTCACAGGATGCCGACAAAGATGGGGAGGGTAGTGACAGTATTATAGATAGTCCTCAGCCAGTTCTTGAAGAATTGTTACGGACTAGCATTCGATGCAATCGTGCTCTTGACGAGGCTGTATATTTGTTGTTTGACAAAGATGATTGGTTTGCTCAGAGAAAGTGGCAAGACAAGAACAGTATCTCAGACTCTCAGTTGGCTGCACTGTCGTGGATTGACATTCCGGAGAGCACAATTGATGCTCAAGATATCCAGGATGCTGTATGTCCCTTGGATCTAACAAGTGACACCCCAAAGGTAAATGAATCTTGGGCGACTGGGTTGATAGGAATGAAACTACAAGTGCCGGAGTATTGGTGGGTAGATGACGATACGAAGGAGCACTTCAAAGGTACAAAGCGTTGGAAGTGTGAAATCGCATCTATCAAGCTAGATGAAGAGAAAAAGAGGTATTTCAGCCTCAAATGTCTGAATGATCCTGACGACCCAAGTCGTAAAAAACGCTATCCCATGGCATATGAAGATGTCTTTGAGTATGCTGATGAAAAAGATCCAATGTACTCGACCTTTGACCTACCAGATTTTCTAAAAGAGGATTCCACTTACATCGACTGGGAGCATGTCATTCTTCTTAATCAAACAAAAAAGTCGTTGGAGTCAGAGGAAGATCATTCCAAACTTAAAGGCATCCTTCGAAGATACTGCATTGATAGAATTATGCAGATTCAAGAGCATCAGGAGCTTACTCCGTCGAAACAGCACGAGTTAGGTGCAAGATTCCTCGAGGCACAGGGTCGAGGTGTATCTTGGGGGAAGAATAGTTTCGGTGGTGACTCGTGTGGTTCTGATTCTATAGATGCTCTGCTTGTTACTTGTGCAAGTTGTGGTTGTCGTGATTTCGAGTGTGATGGAAACCAATATGTAGATTTGACTTTAGCCAATGGTCTAGATGTATTGAAGATGAATGATGAGGATTGGAAATGTCACTCAGACAGGTTATATTTCGAGAGTTCTCATCGTCTTGAGATTCCCGTGAGCAATGATTATGAAACGAAGATAATCAAGGCATCTAAAGTCTATTCAATGTGGCCACAAGATGACAAGATAAGTGATGATTTATTTGACGAGAGTAAAAAGGCAAAGGGGAGTCGGAAATATGATGATAGATTGTTCGAGATTGAACCTCACAGTTGTGATGACAAATGTGCAACAACTGAGAATGGAGTCATTATCTGTTTAATTGATCACGGTCCTCGATATAAGCGTTATCATTTGCATCCTGAATTTGTTGAAGAGTATAAAATGGATAACGGGAAGTATGGAATACGAGCCAAGATTTGTAGGACTTGTCATGACTCCATCAAAGATGGCAAGATACCAGAGCTATCACTTGCAAATGGTGTTGACTTTGGTGACTACAGACGAATAGGTTTAACACCTTTGACTCTTAGAGAGCGTCATATTATATCGAAAGTAAGGCACTTTATCAACATTATTAAAATTGAGGGTAGCAATAAAGAGAAGAAAGGTCGAGAGGAGAAAGAGCAGTATAATCATCACTCAGCAATGAAGGGCTGTGGGATTATCTTCGACCATGATTGTCCACAAGTTGTGAAAAAGCTATTAACTCCAGAGAGTATAAATGGGGATGTTCAGCTTCAGTTCGTCTGTCACGAGGGAGAGTACGATCGCTTGGTAGCAAAGGCAATCGGATCTGCAAATGTTAAAGGTCGCGCGTTTGTTATTTATCAATGGCTTGCTGTATTGAAACACATCAACAAGTGGTATAAGCATGATAAGTTGGTACCACATTTGGAAATGTCTTATTTCCATGAGTTCAAACACCTTATTGATTGATGAATGTAACAATGATTTGATCCATGGTGCTATCAGGACAGACAAGACAGTTGAAAGGGTGGCTAACATTGCAAGAGATGATGTTGCTGGTATTCGTTCTACCACGTCGTCTAATTCAAAAAGAAGCGAGGAGGAGGAGGAGGAGGAGGTAGAACTCGAGTGTGATTTTCCCATGAGATGTGTCAATCTTACGTCATCCACCAAGACTAAATATAATCACAGAGACGATGTCGATCATTTATTCTTTGTGGAAGCTGCTCAAACTTTAAAAGTTGACGTCAAAGACAGTAAGACAAGATATGAAGCTGCTAAAGTTACTAAATCGTATAGAGAGAGAAATCCTGTGAATGAGTTCCTCACGGGCGATGAGGGTCTAGTTAAGGCTCATGTTGATGTATTCTTACTTGGGACTGCGTATGATAAAAAGCACGTGTCACCACATTTAACTGCTCGACAGCGGAATCATCTTCTCATGCAGTTTACAACAAACGCGGCATCGTGTATATGTCTCATATTTCATCTGTTTGACCAAATGCAGAGACATTCTTCCATAAGATCAGTTCACGCAAAGACTATGAATATGAAAAAATTTCAAGGCTTTGTCAAGGAGGTTACATCTGATGACTTCCAAGTAAAGCTTAGGAACGCAGTAGCAAACCCAAGTAGTCCTGATGGGCGATACGTAATGAAGAAGCTTGTTCCAATGCTTGCAAGTGCCGGCAGAACTACAACATTTGGTGCGTTGGAGAGAGATCGTAGTAAAGGTGAAATCTTGGCTCTTGGAAGGAGGTTTGGTTGTGCTCCGACGTTTCTCACGTTTGCAATAGATGATGTAAATAGCACGCCATCTATTCGGCTTATCACTCCCAGTTCAAACAATGCTGATTTCCCGTGTCGCTTGCCCGGTGAAGTACACGAAGCACTAAGAAACGATTTCCCGACAGAGGGTTATATAAAAATACCCAAGACGTACTATGAACGATACGCACGTCTCACTGAGAATCCAGTTGGCGCTGCTTTAGTATATAAAAAGTTTGTCGAGGATGTACTCACTATTCTCGTTGGGAGGAATCCGAACTCGAAAAGGACTGGGTGTGTTTGGGATGATGAGTCCATTGGAATCGCTGGTACCAACATAGCTTCTTTTGGGAAGACAGAGACAACTGGTAGGGGTTCACTTCATTTTCATGTTGTTCTCTGGGGGGGTATATCTCCCGGCTTTCTTGAGCTGATGTCAGACATACCCGAGCTTTGCAAAAAAATTGGTTCTATACTCGAGTCGATGTATTCAGCATCTCTCACGAGGGATCAACACGCATCTGACTTGGCAACGAAGGAACTCAGAAAGAGATTTAAAAAGAACCCTTTCCTTCGCTTACCTCCATCTAGAGCAATGCAGATACCTCCTGATCCGTATGAAAAACTTGATTTTAGATCCTTTGTTTCTGAAACTTTATGTCATTGCAATGGCATTCATAATCATTCTTTTACGTGCTATAAGGGTACAATGGGATACAGTGGTTGTAGACTATGCAAACCAAGTGGGTTGAGGAAAGAGACACTTCCTGTTATTCTAGAGGTCGACGAAGACAAGGAAGCCAAGGAATACGCTTGCAAGGATCCACCATCAGAAACTATACCTCAACGATACGTAGTCGATAAAGAAAGACATCCGAGTCAGAATCTATATCCTGTATCATCTTCAGAACCACGAACAATCGTTTGGGAGATGAAGAGACCCGAAGAAGAGCCGCTAAATCCTCTACCAAAGGCTATGGAGGATAAAACAAGAGAATATATCCTTCAACGTTTGTACCAACAAATGTTACCCAAATCTGTCGCTGGTGATGAAGTTCTCTATGATCCACCCAAGGATGAGAATTGCCTTTTCCATGTGCTACTGAAGGGTCTGGAAAGATCGAAACCGGACATAGCCAAAGGGATGACAACAAAATCATTGCGTGAAGATTTGATGGAGCATCTCGCCTTACTCTCTAATGAGAAGAAAACACATCGCCTCCGTGGCGAAATGTATTCTTTGGAAGAACTCGCCAAGTTACAAAAGAATAAAAGGGAAGGCAGTCAGGAGCCAAAACCTCAACCACAGCAAACCACATCAAAGTTTGATATCAGGGGTTACATCAAAGAAATGCGTGATGATACACCATATAAATGTAAGCGAGGCGGATGTCTGGAGTACTATCTATTTGCAGAGAAGTACGAGGTGAATGTCGGCATCAATAGTGAGGGAGATATAGATGGCAATATCACTGACCTCCAATATGGCGTTTTTATTGGAGATACTAAACCAACTATACACTTGTCTTATGAGAAAGAACATTACAATCTGCTCCGAATCGAGTGGCCTAGTACACCTGAGGAAAAGGGCAGAGATCGCAAGAAGACGCCTGAGGCAAGGGAAAAGGGTAGAGCTTACAAGAAGGATGGAATTATTGAAGAGCACCGTACGAAGTGGACGGCGAAGCAAGTTGATTTATACAACTTTGTACAAGACAATAACAACCTTTTTCATAGCCTACTAAAAGGTTTGAACATCGTGCATCCACCGAGTATATTAACCCCTAACAATTCATCAAAGCAATCTCTTCGAGGGTTGAAACGTGACTTGATGAAATATCTTAAAGATAATCTGCAACAAAAGTTCAAGACTCTCGAAAGAGAAGAAACTAAGCAACCAGCAACAGTAACATTGGAAGCTAAAGTATCTCATCGTCTGAGTATTGATAAGAAACAGCCTACTGGAAATCAATCACCTGTAGACCACTATGCCCAGCTCATTCAAGATGACGAGCTTGGTGGTGATGAGTTGGAAATGCATTTGTTTGCCAACTCAAAGAATGTCAATGTACTCGTGTATCGGCAAGAAAAAGACTCCTTTGTAAGGCTTCTTGAATATTTCGCCCCTGATAAGGATTCAGCCGAGACAATACACTTGCTCGTAAACAGGCGCGATGATAGTCCCGGTGGTAATGACTCAAATCAGGATGATGCTTCAAGTCAGGATGGTGTCAATATTAGCGACTCAAGCCCTGATGGTAAAGGCACTGGAGGAAATAGAACTTATACTTTGTTCATGCCGAAGCTATACTCAATAATGAGAGTGTTACAATCGGTCGAAGATGTAGTTACTTTACGTAATATTTACACGAAAATATCAGATGAAATTCAGGGTAGAAATGGGTTCGTGGTTGATTATAGTCCTCTTTTGACTTCGTTACTTGGTTGCAACACAAACCTATTATTTCTTGGGGCAAAAGAGCAGAGTAGAGGTGCTTTGTTTTATATTGGACCGTATATAAACAAGAATGGAGTTGAAATCATAGACGCACTTCCGTTAATGGTCAGTGCACAGGAAGAAGTGTTGTTATTCCCAAGTGTGGCGGAAGATTCCGATACGACTAAGCGTACAGTTCAGCATGTACTTACAAGGACACTTAACAAGTTGAATTCACAGATGGAAATATCCGATACTCAAGCTGCTGGTGCTTTGATGTGCTTGAGTGCTAGGATGACATCAGAGTCATTTTCGTATCTTGATTTCAATGGGTACAAGAACTTTATTTTTGATTCCATACTTGAGAACAGAAAAAGGAAGAGGGTTGAAGATGCTCGTGAGTGGTGTAATGAAACTGGTGTTCATCAAGTGACCTGTGAAATGGAAGAAATTGAGGATGAGAGTTCAATCGATGAAGAGAGTGATGAGGAGCGAACAATCGATGGTGATGATGATGATGATGATGATGATGATGATGATGATGATACGGGTGTTGACACTGGAAGCTTGAGGGGAGATTTTGAGAGTGACAGTGATGGGGACGAAAAAGAGTCTGTTGTGTTGGATGCGAATGATTTATGGAAAGATTGGGAAGATGAATGTTGTGAGAGGTTTGATATGCAGCACAGCAAGGGGTCGTATGGAAGTGCTAAAATTTACAATGTCGGTCAAGATAAGCGGACTGGGGATGAGATTTTTCATGCCATAACATATCCAGAACTATATCGGTACCGTGGAAAGGAGTTGAAGATGTTGAATCGGCTAGAGTATTCTGCGCTAGTAAAGGTTGTTAGTGGGAGAGATATCTTCACAGGAGAAGCAAAGAGGAAAAAAAGTAAACAATATTCCTTTGGGAAGGGTCTTATTGAAAAGATTGGCCCCAAGTATTATCAGATTCTCAGATCGAAACAATGTACACCAAAGTTCTTTTGTAAATTACCACCACCACCGGGTAAGAAACCCTCAGATGCATCAAAGGTCAGACGTTGGAGGAAACGAGCTAATCAATTTGCTTTTCATTACTTGACCTTATTCCGAGCAGAGGAGGATCTGTATGAGAGCGGCCAAGATTGCAATTACCAATATAATTGGGAAGCTTTCATTGACTTCGAATCCCAGTTAAGGTGTAGTGATCGTGCAATTGACCACTCTAGACTAGAGCAGATGGATCGTATGATTCATGGCTGGAAGGTGAATACAGCTAGGCGTATGATGTTGGCAAATTATCGTGGCAGAAAACGAACTAAATGGTCAGCGCAACAGAAAGAACTTGCTCGCATGAACAGAATAAAGGCAATGGAAAACCACACTGACTCATTAGACTATGAACCATCTAGTATGCTGCACAAAGATTTGAGTAAAGCCCAAAAGACTAAAAACAGTCAGATCAACGATCACAAAAACGAATGCGCGACGATCCTGACCAGTTGTATGTCTGAAGGGGAGTGCTCTCAGATTGGTTGTGTTGATCCTAAGTATTCAAGAACTACTTTGCCTCTCCGTGATGAGTGGTACATGAACCTGAAGACAGCGTTGCCGGAAGACAAGCGAAGAGACGATTCGCGGAAGACTGGTCCGTTTCCCGTCTCAATGGATAAAAAAGTGAATAGGTATCTGAAGAAGCAAGACTTATCATCTGATAAAGATCAAGCGGTGAAGCTTCTTCGTGATCATTTTACTGCAATATACGAGGGTGTATCGGAGGATGAAGATTACGAGGCACCATATCTATTGATTTGTGGGGGGCCAGGAAATGGTAAGTCTAAGTTGGTTGAAACGTTTGGTGGTATGTCCGAGCGTATGGATGTTGGTAGAATAGTGAAGACTGCATTCGTGGGTGGTGCGGCAGTTAATATTGGTGGGTCATCATTGCTTGGGTTGTTTGATATCCCAGTGATAGAGAAAGGCGATGGTAGCGAGGAGGAGATGAAGAGTCGTATCATTCCCTGGAGCGACGAGAAGCGCAAGGATTTTAGAAAGAAATATCCCAATTTAGACAGGATATCATGCATTATTGTAGATGAGATTTCGACTGTGAAACCCTACATGCTTGCATATTTGAATGCTAGGCTGATGGAGCTTTACCCAGGGAGTAATAACAAGCTGTTTGGTGGTCGTGCTGTTGTCTTACTGGGAGACTTTGATCAGCTACCTCCAGTTGGTAGTATTTCATTGGCAGGGGAAGTTATGAAATACGAAGAAGAGCAGTTTGGTAAAAAGACTGACGATGACGACGAGGAAAGAGATGTCAGTGCTATGTTTACGACCAACTCCACAACAAAATGTATCAATCTCAGAAAGGCTGGTCTTTTATTGTTTGAGAGGGTGAAGTACATCAAACTGACCGAGCAACATCGTTCCAAGGATCCTGTTCACACGGCGTTGCTGCAAAAGATGAGCATCGATGGGAGGCTACACCCACGTCATTTGGAGAAATATAAGTCTCTATCCAAAGAGGATATGTCTGGTGATGGTGAGTTCTCTTTTGCTACAATGGTTGTGACTGGTAACGCTGAGCGACACGAGTTGAATTCCCTCCAAGCTAGACGATGGGCGGCGCATAATAATACAAAGGTGATAAGGTGGTTTAGGAAACGTGACGAAGACAAGTGGAAGGGTCGCCCAGACCGACCTGAGCATCAACTATTGGCAATGAGAGAGAACTGTTTCTATGAGATGTTTGTCCCTGGTGCTGCTGGATACATAACTGAAAATATAAACACTGACATTGGTCTTGCAAACGGTGTGGAGTTCAAATATCATTCTCTATCATTCGATACGAGAGCTGAGGATAAGAAATACAACAAAGACTTTGCATCGAGCGAATCACTTGTTATTACTCTTGACAAGCCTCCCGCAGCCGTGAATATAGAACTGTTTGCCGATTTTCCAGGAGACTCTACAGACAAAAAGAAGGAGAATAGAAAGAAAAGGAGGGATTGGAGTCACGGCACCTTAGTTGAGGGAAGAGTTGTTATTCAGATTTCCAGTCGTTGGGGCCAGTTGAACAGGAGGTATTCGCCTGAAAACATCAACGGATCTTGGCAGCTTGGATACTCTGGTTCTACGTTGCCAATGAAGGACCACTTTCCATTGGAGCCGGCTTTCGCTGTCACTATTTATAAGGCACAGGTAAGTTTTGATCTTTCTACTAAGTGTTTGTATCTACTACCTGTTATCTGACATTTGGGTGTTAAGGGGAGGACAATTCGTAGGTTGATCATATTTGTGTCTGAGCATCCTGTTGGGTTGTTGAGGATGAGTTGGGAGGGATTATATGTCGCTTTATCCCGTGTAAAGTATAGAGATCATATAAGACTGGCTATCAAAAGAGATGATTATGATACCCTGCAATACATGGAAAAGCTGAAGAAGAACAAATTTACAGACTGGTTCTTCTGCGGATTCAAAGAGTGTCCGAGTGGTCATGGGACTATGGTTTGGGATCGTAATTTAGCTTGTGAGGTGGCACAGTTTGGAAAGAAGTCAGATTTAGCAACGAACAGAAGTATAGCTAGGAAGAAGGCAAGAAGAGGGAAGTAAATGTGTGGCAGTGATTTTATATTTGGGGATGGCCTTATCGATGTATAAAGTAAATGTAAAGAGTTAGTGGCCCGCAATTGGTCTACTACCGGTGATTATAAAGATAATGAGGAGTTGGATATATGTGCTAGCTATGGTGAAGAGGGTAATAGTAGTGATATGAACACATGCAACGAATGCAAATCAGTAATGTATTGCAATGAGAAGTTATTTGAATAACCATCATCCCTATTTGCTGTAAATTCTCCTTTCTTGTTTGGGGGTCATTCTTTCGAGATCTATTGGAGATTGTCCCATCTGTATCATTCGTCTACCTACACTCATTTCGGGACGGAGATACATGTCATGTTGTGGAAAAGTTATTTGTAGTGGATGTTGCTTTGCACCGATATCTTCGATCTTATTTTAAAACAATCACACATGGACCCCCAATCCCCTCTTTTTCTACTCGAATTCACAAATCTTCCCACCAATCTTCCTGTGTATGGAGGGGGGAACCTACTGAATTATACAGTCCTCCTCGTTTTCACTATCACTATCTGAAGCGTTCGGGTCATAACAAGGTTCTTCTCCACATGATTCACAAATGCGTGGCTCTCTCTCAAAACAAGACCGACATATCCATCTAGGTGTAACGGGCAAGTCACTTTGTTCATACTCATGCTCACAACGTTCACACATTGATTGAATATCATCGTTATTTTTGCATCTCATACAAGCCCTACGGTGGCAGTAAATACACTCAGCTCCACAATTTTCATCTTTACATACCCGTCTTGCGCAGTGTAAACAGGGACGTATGTTTAGGTCTTTGTATGGCGTCTCATCTCGTATGTTATAGTCGTCTACAAAAACACGAGGATCTGTCTCGTTGCACCTCTCAAAGTGTTGGGGTGTTTCAGTATCTTGTTCACAATGACTACACTCCCATTTGCTGCATTGTCTGCATGCACGTGGAGATTCTTTGACGCAACTGAGGCAAAGCAAATCAGTATTCAGACAAACAGTCCTTCCATGAGCCAAATCTCTATCATAAGCTTTCCATGCATCTATCCACGCACCCCATTGTCTTCGAGCATGAACTGCACTTCTAGAATTACTTTCGTTGTCAACTAAGTCTGCCGCAATCATAACATCTTCCCAAACAGGAAAAGCAGTCACATTTGGCCAGCTTGTACGATTACAAGGAGAAAGTTTGTTCTCATTGTCTCTACCATTGGCATTACGGAAACTCTCTCTTACTATCCTTCTTATTATCTCCCTATGAGATGGTAATCTCCCCAAAGTCTCATTAGCATTACGTGTTGCAACTCTCTCCGATTTTACCTGTGTGCTAATGATTAACCCACAATCACTACAGATATCAATCAAGAAGTATGTAGCAACGCGCTTAATATCTTGTCCTGAAGTACCCCAATTTGTTCGAATTGTATTTATTCCATCTACCCACTCAAATAACTCCACCATTTGACGACACGGATTATTCTGATCTTGTGCCCGTGTGTGTGTGTGTTTAAGTAGTGAGTTTATATAACCTCTGTGGTTCTGATGAATACTCTTGTAGGTTAAGTTAGCATATTTGCCAAATCCAACTTGCCTATCTGCATTCTGATAGTGTAATAGATGTTTGCAAAATAATATAAAAGTTTTCATTGCAATGAATGCCGGGAGAGGAATTATAAGTGGCTTATCATCTCCTTCTTCATGGTTCTCAACCAACTCTGTAACAAATCCAGTAGCAAAGACTGCATGGTTGTCACCTAGGTGAAAGTATTCACGACTTTGACGGTACTCATCATTCAACTGATCTTCAGACGTATTACCAGCTGCATGGTTTGTTCCATGCAACTCAAATATTATGATCATTGGATATACAAAAGTTCTTCAATTAACAACTACAAAGCCGGCAGTACTACCTAATGAAGAGGGGACCGTTAATTATCACACCAACTACCTCTACTATCGAACTGTGTGATAGTAAATATATATTGTGCTGGCAGGTATGATCACTATTTTGGGGCAGGACTGTCATATTCTTACTTTGGGGCAGGATTGATGATGGTTTGAATTGATCACCATCACTGTTGCCGAGATGTTAGTAATCTAATTAATCCAAAATCCCAATTACTTACATAGAGGTGTTCGATTCTCGGTGAAATTGCCCGTTTTACAGGAATTCCTACAAATTTGCTTGTTTTACACAAAAATCACAAAATTTATCGCCAAAAGGGGCTTATTACTAACAGATTACTTACAAAACCACCTTTTTGGCGATATGAATTACTAACATCTCAAAATCAGCTCTTCGCCCTAATGGATTACGAACAGGATCCTGTTAGTAATCCATTATTTACAGGAATTCCCATAAACATTACATGAATATCTATAAACATTAACATGAATATCTAGTAAACGTATCTCATTTGCAAGATATTCTCAAAATATAATTACTATCATATTCAAACCGAGGCCTACTATTTTTGTGAAAATCTTACAAATTGTGGCATTAATAATTAATGTTGCAATTAATTATATATTGCATGGCGAAGCAGTGTATACTTTTGCAATAAATCACTCCTGCCTACTCTACTAAACAATACCCACATTAACATCACATCATCGGCACATATAATCAACTGTTGCAAGGGCATTTAATCACTCTCTCCTGCTCTACACCACAACATCTCGCATAGTTAATAAGGATAGATTCATTTATATTCTACATCTCTCTTGCATCTCTTGCCTGCACAATATTAATATTATGTTGAATGGTTGTATGATGAAACAAAGGTGGGTTGGTTTGTTGTGTTGGATGGTTGCAACAAAAGCGTAGAAAGTAACACAACAAATTAAAAAAAGTACTCACTCTTCTTTCCTTCCTCTTACTTCGATTCTATATTGTTCGGTATGCATGTGTTCGTATTATAAATTATGGTGGATGTGAAGAGAGTGTTGGTATAAGGCAAATAAGTGGGGATAGAGTGCACAGAACAACAATCACTCACAGTATCACAATCCTCCATCAAATCAGTCACCTTGGGAGACAAGTTAGTGATATAATTTTTGACAATTGATATCGAAAGTTGGTGTTTGGTAAGTCATGAAATGGTTGTATGATGAAACAAAGGTGGGTTGGTTTGTTGTGTTGGATGGTTGCAACAAAAGCGTAGAAAGTAACACAACAAATTAAAAAAAGTACTCACTCTTCTTTCCTTCCTCTTACTTCGATTCTATATTGTTCGGTATGCATGTGTTCGTATTATAAATTATGGTGGATGTGAAGAGAGTGTTGGTATAAGGCAAATAAGTGGGGATAGAGTGCACAGAACAACAATCACTTACAGTATCACAATCCTCCATCAAATCAGTCACCTTGGGAGACAAGTTAGTGATATAATTTTTGACAATTGATATCGAAAGTTGGTGTTTGGTAAGTCATGAAATGGTTGTATGATGAAACAGCACACACAACAACAATAAACAAATAAAAAGAGTACTCACCATTATTTTCCTCGTCCCCAACCCAACCATAATTCCTGCTAGCAAACTTTTGTACATCCTCGAGGCTTGTGAAATAATCTTGCCCCTCAACACTACCCTTGATCTTACAGCCAGGCTTGATATAAAAGTAATCCATCATCAATCCAGACCCTGCCTTCCAACTCCATCCACTCTTGAGCATCTTCTTCCATGCATCACCCCATGATTCATTCGCTCTTATCTCCTGTCCTTCAGCCTGGGGTGGGACAACTTCTCCGGAATACTTAGCGTACTCTTCGATCGTTGACATTAACTTTTTATGTGAGACTACGCCCCACTTGTAGATGTTCCTTGCATATGTTTGCACATCTTTCACATTGATAAAGTAATCATGACCGACTGTGCCGCCTTTGATCTTACACCCTGGCTTGATGTAGTAGTAGTCTGTCATAAGACCAGACCCTCCCCTCCAACCCCATCCAGATCGTTTCATTGCATCCCAAACTTCCTTCCAGGGTGTCTCCTCTTCCTCCTTCTTGAAGAGTAAGAAAAAATGTTTGGCAAATATAGGTGAGAGTGGTATAAGGCCCACAAAACAATACAAGTACATCGCACATGACACAACAACAATCATGTAACACAGCATAGCACATGTGAAATGAAAACACAACAATCATACAACACAGCAACACTTATATGTAAGATGGCAAGACACGACAATCATACGACATATAGCTACAGACCTCATTCGAAGAAGCGGCTTCCTTTACATCGGCAGGTTCATTCATTTTCACAGGTTGAGTCTTAGCCTTCTCTGCCACACTCTTCTTCTCTGATACAACCGTCTCCTTACTCTCCTCAACAGCTGCAGCATCCTTGCTATTCCTATTTACATCACCCAAATCTTTCTTCTTGGCCGAACCAGCATGCTCTTTGTTCTTCTTCTTCTTGGTTAATGAAGGAGGTGCATCATCACTACTCGACTTGCTCTTCTTCTTCTTGCTAGAGTTATTGGTGGCTGCGGCATCTTTTACCTTGGTCCTACTACCAGATACCTTCTCTTCCTTGACAGCTATCTCACCCTTCCAACCATAATTCTTAGTAGCATACGCCTTAGCATCACTTTCAGATTCAAAGTAATCTTGATCTTTGATACCTCCCTTGATTTTACATCCCGGCTTGATGAAATAGTAATCCGTAAGACCTGATCCAGCCTTCCACGTCCATCCACTATCACGCATCTTCTTCCATGCATCACTCCATGACTCGTAAGGGTCAAGATTATGTTTCAAGGGTGGGATCTCATTCTTTCCATTGGCACTGCTATCAGCCTGTTCCTGCGACTTTGACTTCTCTGCCTTGTCAGACTTCTGATTGGCAGGTTCATTCATTTTCAAAGGTTGAGTCTTAGCCTTCTCTGCCACACTCTTCTTCTCTGATACAACCGTCTCCTTACTCTCGTCAACAGCTGCAACTTCCTCCTCTGCTTCATCCTCAACAAATTCACACTTGGTTTTATCCAAACCTTTTAACCCTCCGTCATTCTGCCATTTCAATACTTTATTCGCAAACGATCCATGTACCCAATTATCTTCATTCTGAAAAAGATCAACTTCGGTGAACTCCTTTAGGTGGTCCTTCATTAACAAGGTTTCATCACAAGTGTCACCTTCATACACAAGTCTACCATCCAATTTAATAGTATCCCACTTAATGCGAGTGTTAAAACCTTCTTGATCTCTACCTTCTTCATCTTTTGTAGCCTCTATATCGGACGTTGTAGTAACAGTCCCAGGAAGCCACACCCACCTTTCGAAATTCTTCTTGTTTGGTAAACTTCGTAAATACCAATACTGGGCAACTGTCGTTCCCTCTGGTAATCTACCCGTAGAGTTAGCCTTGGAGTCCTCCTCTCCCTTCCCATCAGATGACATGCGTGGCTTCTTCACAGTAGGTTCAGCATCGACAGCTTCGACGAGGGCTGGCCTTTTCTTCTTCTTCTTTGATTTCTTCTTTTCCGCAGTCTCTTCGGCCGCCGCTGCAGACTTGCTCTTGCACTGAGGAGAAGGATGTTCGCAATGTTTTGCAAGAGAATCATGCTGTTCAACTTCAGGATCATCATCATCTATCTTGGCCTTCTTTCGGTTACCTGGAGAATCAGATACAACCGCAGCCTGAGGACTAGAATTGAAGTGGTCAGTGGCACCATCCTTTTCCATAGACTGGTTTAATCCCCTCTTAAGGTGCCTCCTCGAGATCACTTTTTGCTTGGGTGTTTTCTTCTTCGTCCTCTTCTTGGGTGGAGGTACTGGAGGCTTTGCATCTTGCACATTCGAAATTCGTGATATATTCCTAAAGTTTATTCTCCAATGCCTTTTCCGTTGTAAGTCGCTCGTTGCACGGAAACAACCGCTTTTATCATCGTATGCAAACATTGGACAATTCCTTTCGTCTTTTAATGAAAGGCCCCATTCCTCATATTTTCCAGTTTGAATCAATTGATACCAATCACTAGGGAAGGGATCCGTGTCCTCCACTATCCCTTCTTTTGTCGTTGCTCTCTTGAAGAATGTGTAATTGGGCCACACACGACCAATATGGTCTATATAGTAATTTGCCATAATTCCGCCCTTGCCTCCTGTCCAGTGTGGATATGGCTTCCCAATCCACAACATTCCATTATGTCTTACGTCATCACTATATGTCTTACGCCAACATTCGAATGTCTCAACTTCTTTAGCATTGGCATCAATACGTTCAATATTGTCACTATCTCTGTCCTCCTCCTCACTATCACTATCACTCTCCTCCTCGCTACTATCGTCACTAACACTCTCCTCCTCGCTACTATCGCCACTAACACTCTCCTCCTCGCTACTATTGTCACTATCACTATCACTATTCTCCGATCTATCACTATTCTGATTCTGTTCGTCGAATAAAGTATCTGTACATTTATCCAACCAGGACATATCCTTGCCATCATCCTTATTGCCATCATCCTTATTGCCATCATCCCTCTTGCTCTCGACAAAGCCCGTCTTGCCCTCAACTGAGCTGCTGTCATGCATAGGTGCCGTAGTTGCCTGAAATTATATATGTGTATATATATTTATGTGAGGTTAAGGAGTATGAATGATGTATATATATTATAGTAAAAACACACACACAAGAAGTACTTACCTCGCCATCAAGGCATTTTTTAACTTTCTCTCCAATCTCTTCCATTATCTCTTCATATGATTTTGATTCTGCCATTTTATCAATAGTCTGCGTAAACGAGGAATCGTCTTTGCATGCGTCTTTTTTCAAAAGTAAATATTCAATATCCCCAAATTTTAACCATCGACTATCACTTCTAGGAATATCTTTCTTTCTAAAGAAAATTTCATGCTGAAATTTACGAATAGTGCGGCGAATTCTCTGCAAGTATTTATCATTCAACACTCTCTGAGCTATTTGTTCGATGCTGCACTCCCTCTTTTTATTTTTTTCTTGAACGAATAACCAACCATGACTTCTTCCAATTGCTTTAATAGCATTTACAATCCAATCACGTCGACCTTTATTTCCCTTGATGGTTGCCACAACAGCAATAGCCCTCTTTAAATAAACGTTTACATTATCTCCCTTGTGGCGATCAAGAAATCTGTCCATCAATTGGTCCAAGGTTTTGATCTGTTCACCAGCTTCATTTGTAAGACCAAGTTCTACAGCTAATTTCCTCATACGTTCAGTAAATTTCTCTAATACCACAGTAGCTATACTATTGTGCATATCTCTTCCAGCTTTTATAACATCGATAAGCTTTTTGGTGGCCAAAGTGGAATTCACTTGATACATCTTAAATTTATTCCTCGCCGCCCATCCTTCATTTATTCCTTCTATCTTTGCTGGTAATAACTGAAACGGAAGGATTATTGATTGTGCACTATGTTCAGTCATCATATCTTTCCTGTGTAGTAGTACCAATAGTACATCGATATAACATTAAATCTACTATCCTACTATATGTTTGCAACTGAATTTTACAAAATGCAACGGATGTATGGGAGTCCTTGTGTACTGTGGGACAATTGTATTTTGTGCATACGTATACTACATCAATCATATCAACTTCCTACATCCGTTAGCTGCAGTGCTGTGCTATGTAGAGGTCATCAACCTATTGAATAGAGCAATAAGTAATATTAAAAACAACCATGTTTATAATCAAAGGACCAATTGCAATTGATATAACAAAAAAGAAAAAGCATGAATTGCTAACCAAACAGTATAACCTCTCCTTCTGCAAGGACGACACATTAAATAGCTTAAAAGAAGAGTTATCAAAGGCTAGAAAACATTATCAACAGTTGTGTGGAAAGTATGATATCTTAAAGAGAAAAGCACAACTAGCCATTCACAAAACAGTTAAAACTAAAGGCGGAACTCTATCCAATTTGGCACTGTCCGAAGATGAGTCTGCATGGATTGCAAATTTGTTGGTAGAGACAAGAAACGATGATGGTGTTGTGTTAACAACCAATTATACCATTCGTCGTGCTGTAATGATCAAGAAGAGACATCATGCACTCAAAGAATCTATTTTTGCGCAAGCTTCGCTTGAAAAACGGTTAATCTCGAAGGTACAAATAGTACAGGATGTTTACATAGATGAGCTGAAGGCAAAGCTCTCGAGAAGTGGTGATGGTGAGATTAGCAGAAATGAATTATACCATGCTTTGAAGGAGTCGCATTGGGATTTAGAAAAGTCATACGATTATGTATGCAAGTTAAGAAATCAATTGTAGTGCATGAGAAGTGAATACTGCAGACATTTTCCAATTACAAACGCATGTTACTGTTGAAGAACTAGACAATCTATACTTAAATTAGTCCTTTACTCAAATTCTGTGCATTCATCCTGTCCAATTACTATATTAATGAAATATTTAACTATCTATGCAACCTCTGTTACTTGTTCTAGTATTAGTATAGCCTTAACGTGCATTGATATACTACACTAAATATAGGACTATACTTTAGCCAATATGGAGAAGTATTGCGAGTCAAGGTAGTTTGTCAACTAATTAGCTGCAAAGGATATCATTGGATTTCTTGGATGATGTACGGGACTTCTTCTTGGCAACAATAACATCCTCATCTGATGAATCATCATCATCAACACCCTTGACAAGAATTTCACTAACCTCCTTACCATTCAACTCCTCCGAATCACCATCTTGATATTCAACCTTGTATAATGCCAATTCCTTATCATAGGATACAATTACACCAGAAAATAGTTTCTTGTTACCATCATTTGGATCTTCAAATTCCTTCGAGACCTGGGTGCCGTGTGGGTACAACTTAGCAAAGTTTATACGGAAAATCTCATGCAGTTTTGAGTGTTTACAGTTGTGCTTCTGCAGCAGAATAGTGTATGCCTTTATGACTCTATCTTGAGTATCTTTCAAATATTGCATGAAATCTTGATCAATTGCAATCTTGTCTCCCTTGAGCTTTATTGGGAAGTACCTTTCATTTGCAAACCGCATCTTTAAACTAGTATTCCTACTTGCTCCTACGTTCTTGTACATTTTATATACCATGCAGAGAGTGTGCTCAACATCAGATAGGTCAAGTTTTTTGCCAATGCCGTACCTATGTTGAAGACAACCCAGACGTGAATTCCAAACCAATCCCAGAATGTCAAGTTCATATTGTTCCCATTTCCTCTCGTTAAGGTATGATAATAAATCGCTTGCGATGCTATGGACGTCACTTTTCTTTTTATTCATGTCCTTGCCTAATAGTTTTGCACAATCTTTGCTCCCTGAGCCACCAACAATGTGATTCACTTCTCCGAATGGTTCATGCATACACATTTCTATCGAGCGCATTATAACTTGTGCTTGGAAGGGTGTGATTGTAAATATCCCGATGATTTCAGTAAGACATCTATTTCTATTTGTTTCATAATTGATCTTATTCTTCTTGCTCTTCGTTTCCATGAAGTGCTTTACCTTATTGATATTATCAGCCAAACTTTCAATAAAGGTCACGTAACTGTTTTGTGTTTTGATAGTGCCACGAAAGAGCTTATGTACAAATGTATTGTTGGGCCATTGCAACCTTTGGACATCGGCTACGAAGGCGTTCCAAGCATCCGATCCAGGGTACAAATCAGTCAAATTCGAATTACTCAAGTCCAGGAGAGTAAGGAGATGACTAGAATTGGTAATGGTAATGATAATTGATTGAGCAGCCATTTTCATACCAGTATCGGAACAGAAGTATGCTCCTCCATATCTGTTTGCAAATTTACCATGAGAATTTAACTTTGATAGATGAAGATCCTCATCAAATGATTTTGTCGCCACTTGGCACAAATAGCATGGAACTTCATGCTTCAAACTGTATGGATGGACAGGCTTTGAGATTGAATTCATCAAGTTATGCTCCTCAATAAGATCAACCACTGATATACCTACTAACTCTGATAGCACCTTAGTACATGTAGACAATGTCAAACCTGCCTTTGTTTCCTCCATAAGTTCTTTTACTGTTGCCTTTAAGACGGTCGCACCAGCCGAATGTATCATTGCTCCAACTATAGCTTCCCAAGTCATTTTTCCTCTAGTGGATGGTTCGAGAAATGCAAGGCCAGCAGGGAGGTCCGCCGCCCCCTCACTTGATTCCCAACCAAGTCGTGAAACAGCTTCTCCAGTGAGGAAGTCATATCGCCCCAGACTACGACTAATCTCCAGCAGACTATTTAAATCTGCAAACTCTGCATCAATACCAACTACATCATTGAGCGTTTCGGCAGGGCATTCATAGTGAGGCACTCGGAAGTCATTTGCAGCATTCATTTCTAAGAGATCCCATGGACGTGGGTTGTCTGACTCTTGCCCTTGCCAATAAAGATGAAGGTCTGGAAACACTGGCTCCAATTCATACCAGAAGCTAACAGCCCTCATGGCGGTGAGCTCATTCTTCATACCTGGAGTTACCTCCTTTGGAAATAAATTCGGATCTTTATTGTGGTACCATGGCGTTGACATAGTATAGTAGTTGAGTAGACGGCCTATGAATATCACAGTATCTACCTAGCCAAAATCACATCCTTCTCTCATAATAGAATCACCTCCTGAATGAGGCCTAACCTGATATGGATGAATTGGAGAAGAAGTGTCAACGTTAAGAAGATTAAGAGAGTATGAACTATTCTGTGCAACATTGATCTTACATTAAACATTACTTAGTAACAAAACATACATATCCATCAATTCTCTTTGTGTTCAGGCTCAGGCTCTTGACCATTCAACCAACTTCTTCAACCTATCTATTTGGTCTTTGTCTCTAAACAATAATGTCCTCTTAGTATAGACTTCCTCAGCGATTCTATCACACTTGCCTTTTAGTATCTTCTCATTAATGCGTGACTTCAATTTTTCTCCTTCTTCAAAACATCCACGCTTTAGGAATGTGCATCTAGAATACATTTCTGTTGTTGATAGTGCAAGGATACAGCGAGTATATCCACCTTTCGGGTCTAATAAATTCCCATCTTGAATAGATTGCAAGATAGGCTTTCGTAAAAGCAGCTGGACCCATGTTCTAACAGCTCTCCTTCTCTTCTCTTTGTTGCTGAAATCATGGTTGGAAGTGGTTGCTTCCACTTCTTTTCCCCCAGAAATGGTGCAATTGAGTGCTCTTGCAAAGTGAGTTGAAAGTGATGATGATCCTATCATGCCCTCACTTACATCAAGGAGTAAGTTTGCTGCTCTGATACAGTACTCATGCTTTGAAAAGGCTGGCATGATACATTGCCCTACTAAATCCTGGATAGAGGACGACTCGTTGATATCGACATTAGCTCCAATATCTTTGACAAGAGAAGAAGCCTGGCTCATGATGCTATTAGCTTGATCTCCATCTTCTTTGTCAAGGCCACATTGAAGGTCTGATAACTTAATTGTGGCAGTAGCCTCGTGTACAATAAGGATGTTGAGTAAATTCACCACCAGACACTTTGTAGGAGACTTGAGACGAAGAAAGCTATCCAACTCTTTCCGTGAAAGATCATCTGTCTTCTTCTTCTTCTTCTCCTTCTTCCCCTTCTTATCACGAGCAATGTAAGTACTTATGGCTTTCTTTAAACTTGCCATTGATTCAGCAGTATTATCATCTGTTTCATTCCTTTCAGATTCTCCTTCTCCTTCAAACATTGATAAAAGTTGCCCCAATCGTACGGTCTCTGTTCCAATATCTTCTGATATTTTAACTTGTTGGCTAGCACGTGTCATCATTATTTCATTGTATGCATGAATGATAGGATGGAGAACTGCAATCGTATCAGCAACAAGTTCACGAATTCGACCAGTTGAACTAGATGATTCATCAAGAATTCCCTCAATAGCATTTGCTACAATTTGTATAAAGTCACAACTCACTGCCAATAGTTTCTCTCCATCATCATCCTCAACAGTATCAGTATCCCAACTAGTATATATAGCAGTAACTTGCTCCTGAAGTTGTTGATTACGACTTTGTACTGTATCAAGTTGTTGATTACGACTTTGTACTGTATCAAGTTGTTGATTACGACTTTGTACTGTATGTTGTGATGCCATATCGACCTCCCCATTTAATTGACTGACTTCCAATGATGTATTATCATCTCCCATACTAGTTTCATCTGACTCAAATTGGGACTTTAAAGTGGAAGAGTGAGAAGAAGATTCTGCACTTCTTTCCGTAGCTAAAACAGTTTTGATAAGTTGTGCATGTTTCTGATAAGTAGCCTCTGCCACATCCGCCAGTTCGCCAGACATTTCTTTAAGCTTTGTATAAACTTCCTTATTCCCAAGGATCGCACCTTGCTCGTCTTCAATGATGTTAGACAAATTGTTTCTTATTGTCTTCAATTTATCCTTCAAATCACCCTCCAGTACAGAAGAGTTGGTAACAGCATTAACACTGTCGCCAAAATCTGCACTCTCAGGTGGTGATTCTACATTCATCGTATCATCAGCAGTGCTGTCATCTCCGTGTCCACTTCTTTCCTTCACCTCAACGTCACTATCACAATCATTGGCCATGCCTTTTGGTAAACTCTTAGAGTCACCATCATCTGATGTACCGAAACTCTTAGAGTCACCATCATCATCTGATTCTACATCCATCGCATCATCAGCAGGGGTATTGCTGTCGTGGACAGGTTTACGTATGAACCATAGTTGATCAACGCCATAGGGTTGTGAACCCGGGACGGTTTTGTAAGCACCGATTGTGTCAAACTGCTTGTTTGCCTCCCAATACTCCAATTTCGAACCAATTCCATCGTAAAACAAGTAACCGCCATCGGCGGTGACCGTGATACCAGTAAAATGATGGCCATCCCCAAGAATGACCTGCACCAGTTCATATTTCTGCTCATCAATCACTAGATCTTTCTCGATATCGTTCATGCAGGTGAGTGGCGACTGACTAGACAAGAATCTTTTGAACTCATTGCTTTTTCGATCTTTCTCAAAACACACCAGCTTAGATGACTTGATGATTGTCCTCTTCACTTTTCGAAATCCATCGCACCACATTTCACCGCCTAACTTCTCTGTGTCACTATCCTCGTCCTCCTCAAGTTTACGAGGCTCCTTGAGTTTACGTGGCTCCTCGAGTTCATCTTCATTCACTAGTTCATCTTCATTCACTATTCCTCCTTCACAACCTTCAGAATTTGCTTTCCATGGGCAACTCCCCAGTTGATTTCCGCATTTTATTTCCCAAGATAGATACCGTCTAATATGTTCCTGTATATTGTTCATACAATCTTTGGGGACTGGAATGAAAACCGACTTAGTAACTTTCCGAGTTGTACTCTTACAACTACCATCTTTTACTTTTGGACAAGTATCTTTGTTGCTGCAACCCAGATATTCAGTCGTCGTCCAGTACTGGAAGACACTTAAAGCACCATGAATTGCATTATCGAGAAGTCCATTACAATGCCAGTGTTCATTTGACTTGTTCTCTGTAATTGTTATTCCACGATAATCACAATACTCCATCCATTTACACCGGGCCAAATTATAATCACCTTCCTTAATCAAGTCGATGGCTTCATTCAGCTCCTTATGCTGTCTGATATAAGGTTCTAAATCATCACGTTCATTTAGAATGTTTAATAATGCCTGCATAACGGTATCATATGAGCAGGTATGTCCCACATTAATGAGCTTCCCTTTGAATTCATAACCATTCATCCCATATGGTATAATTGCAACGTTTGGTTTTTGTGGTACTGGGGACATGGTTATCTTCCTCCTCTTCTCATCAAGCGACTCGAAAGAAGTCTTCTCATCATCTGAGTCGCTTAGACTTCCGAATATATCAGATGTTGTATTTGTTGTACTACTTCCTTTTTTTCTTTTAGGTTGGTCATCACTTCTTGATTCACAGTCATCATCAAGTTTACGTAGCCTCTTAAGGCCGCCCTTCTTCTTCCTCTTCTTCTTCTTACTGATCTTCTTCTTGATCTTCTTGTCCACTGGCTGAGCCGTCTGTAGCTCATTCAATGCATTCAATGTAACTTTATCACCACTACTACTACTACTCGTACCCAGAAGGTCCCACTGTTCTCCGTTCAGAGTCAACAGACCGGGGAATGATTCTGCAGTATCATCTTCCACAATATTGTAGATAATCCTTAGTGGATTATGATCATCGTTTCTAAATGAAAAACTTAGTAGTGCAACAATATTGCCCATTTTTCCAGCCAAATCCTCATATACCTGCTCTAATAAATTTATCCAGTTTTCCCATTCACGAAACCTTTTGCTTTCGAGGAATTGTTTAGTTTTGACATGCCTGTCTTCCTCTATCTTTCCACAAGCATCCACTAGCTGCTCAATGAGTGAATTACTCCTTTCCTCACAATCTTTTATACAGTTCAACGACCATCCCGTATATCCTTGTTGACACAATCGTTCAGAACTCTTTTTATTACCTAATCCATATTCCTTACCCATATACAATTGTTCGATTGACCAGTATAAATATTTGGCAATATCTTTTTTACTGTAATCATCATCGGTTAACTTGCTATCTAACCAATTTAATCCAATAAAACATGATATTGAGTGTGCCATTAGAATTGTACATGCCTCAAGCAAATTATCATAACGTACTTTCACATTTCTTGCTTGAGCAGTGGTTAACGAAGGCTGGCCGAGGTTTTTACTACATGTAACCCATAGTTCTCTGAAATATTCTTTGTCTTTTTTACTCTTATTGGTTAAATTATTCTTTAGTTGTAACATGGATTTAATGTTCGTTAATATCAACGAGTATTTACTATTATAATATGGGCTACTCTCTATCAACTCAACATTATTGTCAATATATCTTGATACCTGCTTCAACACTGACATATTGGATTTTTTATGTTGCAATACTATTTTGTGTTACGACTATCTCTCCTACAGCACACTACTACTAATTGTTGGTAAACCAACTGATGATATTCTACTGTAGGTACATGCAGTACTTGTTTCACCAACTGCCAAAATTATGTAGGGGCAGGGCATATTATGTGCGCCCCTCACATGTTGTTAGTAATCTGTTAGTAATACAAAATACACCACCATCTATAGGTACTATATCTATCTGATATTGTACTCAGTACAATATACTACTATATAACGAAGGTAAATTAATAAAGAGGTGTTGAAGCTATAATATAATATACTTGAGCTCTCCTCTCATCATATCATACGACATCATGAGTGCTAGTACTACAATTGCAGCAAAAATTGAAGCGAACGAAGATTTGACAAATCGGATAACTTTGTTGCTTCATAACAAGGACGAGCAAGATAATGGCAGCTGGAGAAACTTGCAACAAAATATCAGGTGTAACGTATGCAACCAATCATTCGGACAGTTCATTAACAAAAATACTACCCAAATTATTCAACATAACAGATCGAATAATCGTTGTTGCAATAGTGTAGTGAAAGTCTCTCACTATTGTACAGAAGAGAGTGCGTTTAATGTTTATGTTTGTTTGATGTGTTTCAGATATAGTAAAGAAAAACCCGCCAAAATAAAGTGTTCATGCAAGAAGCCAGAATCTTTACCTACAATTGACGCACCACAGAATCAGTCAGAGGAGGCGATGGTACAACCAATCAATTTTGATAACACAACTAATGATGATAATGAAGGAGGACAAGATAGTTTGTTTGATGATTACGAAAATGAAACACCAACGGCACCAACAGTAACTGATCACTTGACAAACAAGTCTCTCTTTAGTGAATCTGCCTCGAAGTTTCTACTTAGAGAACACATTAATAAGGGTGATGGAATTAGAGGCTTGGTTGTTCATGCCCGAATCAACCACAAAATAAGTAGCAATTTCGGTGCTTATATCAACGAAGAAGATATGTTTCGTGAACTTCAAAATGCAAAGTTTATGAAGGATGCAAAAAGAGAGCAATGTGAACATGTAGCTGCAATGACCTTTGATCAAAGCAAGCGATCTGCAGGTGAGAAAAAACAAATAATAGATTCATTTAATAATGATTGTGCCCAGAACATAATTCAGGGTATGAAGGATATGGAGTCAGAGGGTGAATTTAGCAGTGAAACCTTATTAGCTTTGAAGGAGATAGTAGTGAAGAATATGAATAAGTGCGGAGAAGAAATGAAATTAAAATCTGATGATAGAAATACAGATCTCCTCATAGATTACCCATCAATCCGCAATCAAGTATTAGAAGGCAAAAACTCCATTATTCAAAACCTACCTCTCCCTAAAGTACACCTTGAGAACAATTTTGCATGTGTTCCTCTTGAGGCAATTGTTAATCTGAGTCTTGCCCTTGATTTAGGAGTACGTGAATATGTTGATGATAAAGACTGGGTTGATTCAAATGGAGAATATGATGGATCATTTTATAAAAATCTCCACCAAAAAGTTAAAGCAGATAAGGATACACGAGTATGCATCATACGAGTCTGGTCTGATGGCTTTGAGGCATACAAAACCAGACAAAATTCCGACAAAAACCAAATACAGACTTTCACAGTCACTCTGATGGGAAAGAATGGAAAGAATATTGTCTGGCCATTTGCGTTAGGATTCAAGTCAAAGCAACACAGCCTGATACTAAATAGTTTGAGGGCACAGGCAAAAGAATTAGAAGAGAAAAAGCTACGTTATTCTGGCAATGAGAAATGTCTCTTCCCCTATTCTTTTTACCTACAACTAATTGCTAATGACTATGTCGAAAGGGTCGCGCATACGGGAGTTTCATCTAATGGTAACTTTACAAAGAGATGGATGCATACTTGCTCATACGACAGTAAGGATACCCCTTCTTGTCCGGATTGTCGGCAGAGACGAGTTGATAGAGTCTTGGCAACTAGTAGTGATGGTGACATGAGCCGAAAAAGACCTGTGGATGAGTCAAGTAGTGCCACCCAAAAACCACCTTCCAAGCGTCAATGCCCAAGTGATACCTCTCTGTTGGCTGGTTCAACTAGAAGGATCTCTGCAGCGGTGGCCGAAGAGACCGCGGAAAAGAAGAAATCAAAGAAGAAGAAGAAGAAGAAAAGGTTAGTAGAACCTACGACTACTGCGAAGAAGCCACCACCACACAAGTCATCTGATGGGAAGGGAGAGGAGGACTCCTCTAGAACAAAGATAAGTATACCTTGGATCCAGACTCTAATTGGACTGCAACTGATTGTGCCTGGACATTGGTGGGACGACTGTGAGAAGGAAGACAAATCAAAATTATGGCGGTGTGAAATTGATTCCATTAATGATACAGACAAAGAAGAAAAGTACTTTGGGATTAAATGTCATGGGGATGGTGTACGCTACTGGATCAAGTATGAAACTATCAAGA
>Ga0214481_100109_pt1 | contig 37852 bp, 24 predicted proteins | sample M1_20Mar14CPVII9_4_FD_165057 | JGI IMG/M metagenome (GOLD analysis project Ga0214481, IMG submission 165057) | Marine eukaryotic communities from Monterey Bay, California, United States - M1_20Mar14CPVII9sort6BwellG10 | ecosystem: Environmental > Aquatic > Marine > Unclassified | place: USA...
TATCGCCAATCTATCAACTTCATCTACCACAATCCAAAATAATCCCCATCTTCTCTTCATTCTTCATATTGTACTTTTTGTGGGTAGCAGTATCCTACCCTAAATAAAAAGTGAATCAGTACCATCACTATTCATACTACTCTTCATCAACTGCTTTCTTGAAATGACATTGTATCCTTTACTCTCACCACCACTAAATACACTCTTTTCATCACTAGTTTCAAACGGTGCACTCTTCACACGTTGTTCACAATCAATACTTAATTCCCTCAACGATGTAATCTCATCACCAGGCAATAACAGACCCTGCTCCTTCGCCTCTTCCCATAATGTACCATCTGGATCTAATGCTTTTAATAATGCTTCTAAATCCATTGCCTTTTTACGTGATGGTACCTCACGAACTATGAATGAGTAGGAATCGCCTGGTTCCCATCCTCCTTTTGTTATGGCGTCCATAAAACTTGTATATGATGATGAACCATCCTCACCAACCATAACTTCATTCGTTATAGAATCTAGTAATACAACTTGATCAATCTGTCCCCAGGAACCTTCATCTTGCATATCTTCTTCATCACCCAAGTTTAATACATACCCATTGGAATCCATTGCTACCTTTACTGCTTCCTTTGCGGATGTATCCATTGCATATAATAAGTAAACATTAATTAAATCACTTGGTATATCATTATTATTACCAAATTTAGTCGATGCTACCTTCATTAATGCACCATGCATACGTTTTGATAAGTCGCCCGTACCGAATGTTAGTCCATTGATACCAATATCCATATATATTGTTTCATCCTCGATGCCATTTGTGTTAGTTTGTGATAAGTCGGCGGGGTTGAAATCTATTGATGATGAACGTTTCATCCAATTATTATTTATGATTGTTTCTACATTGTTGTTGTTTTCGTCTGTTGTTAGCATACCATCTTCTGATGATAATGGGTTGTCTTCATTGTTGTTGATGGATGATTTTAGTAGTTGTATTTGCTTTTGTATTGTTGTTGTTTTCCCTGATATCACTGGCAGCGGCGGCGGCGGAATGAATGCTGATATAGAAACCACTAGAATGACAAGAGTCGATATCACGTGTAGAAGGTGGTGATGATTTGATATAGAGCTCATGTTGCAATGATATACGATATGATATGCGATATAAATTATATGAGAGTATATGGTCAGAGTATCCTAGAGATCAGAGTATCTTAGAGTACTACGCCGTGAAATCTTCTTATTGCGATTCTCACGCTATCTTATTTGTATGTAGCACTAGTGTTAATTGTTGTGATGTGGCCGTCGTCATCCATCAATAGTCATTTATTAGATATTTATTTGTGGTTTGTGAGAGTACTGATTCACTTTTTATTTAGGGTAGGATACTGCTACCCACAAAAAGTACAATATGAAGAATGAAGAGAAGATGGGGATTATTTTGGATTGTGGTAGATGAAGTTGATAGATTGGCGATACTGATATAAGAAGAGCAGCTTGTCGTCGCTAACTTTGATCACATCTTCGTCTTCATACTCTATATCAGTAAGTACATAATCAAAATGTCAAACAAATCTTCAACAGATGCAGACATTTCTCTACTAAGACAATCAATATCACATTTGGATAATGTTTTATCAATACTTGAATCATTAGCTAAATCAAAACCATGGTCAAAACTAGGCTACTTTGATGCTACACAACATGATAAGATAGAACATCTTTACTTTCGGTTCTTGGTATCACGAGGTGTATTGGTATCACTTGCATTGCCACAGGGTAATAATACAGATAACTCATTAAAGAATGCACTTGAAAAGGCTGAAAGTTCATTCTCTTCTGATGAAGAAGGTACCCTTACTGATAATACTATCCATCATACACTACGGACCAAGATAATATTATCTTCAGCATTAGCATTATTCGTATACGAAGGACGATTTATCAAATGTTTCCTGCATGACGAAGTTGCAATTAACAAGTTAAATCAACAATTCTACCGCTCAGATATTCAAGCTGATACATACAACACATTAAAGTTGGAATGCACAGATTCATCGAATGATGGTAGATTACAATCATTAGCTTCAGCATACAACATGTTATACTGTAATGAAGAAGAATCAATCGAGGTGACTACGGAAAGTACCATACAAACTGAGGCATTAGCATCATTAACGGACTCACTTGTCAAACAAACAAATGCATTACTTCAAGATCTACATGTTTCAAAACAAAATGTTGCCATTAAACTCAAGAATAAGCTCCAGCACGCGCCCGTTGGCAATGTGGCACGTACAGCTAAGCGCAATACCAAAGCATTATTAACAGAGACTCGTGCATGCACTTTCAAGGGTGTTAGTCGATTGAAAAGTCCTGTTTCACACTTGATCACATTTAGTGATGAACAAAAGAAGAAGATACTCTCTAGTTTACAACCGGGTGACTTAATCTTTACATACACAGCGGGATACATGAGTGATGTATTCATACCAGGAGCCTTTAAGCATGGTATTACATATGTGGGTAGTCCCGAGGAACGCGAGGAGGCTGGATTGACAGCCGATTACGTTGCCTCAATATATGATTCTCTTCCTGCGGGTGAGGTAGAGACACTCTTGGAGCATTTCAAAACGTCTAAAGTACCATCTCCAATAACTGGGAATACTAATCTTGATGCGAATGTGATCGAATCAGTTGCCGAGGGTGTTATATTCAACAATCTTAGCTTGTTAATGGATACACATGTGAATCGACTTGTTGTACTTCGACCCAACATCTCTCAAAAAGAAAGGACGGATGCCCTTATATCAATATTCAAATACCTGGGTGCATCGTATGATTTTGGATTCAACTTTGCTGATTGTTCAGAAGTTGTTTGTACAGAGGTTCAATATCATGCCTTTAATGGTAAAGGAGGCATATCATTCGAGCTTACCAAACGAGCAGGCAATCCTACGCTCTCGGCCGATGATATTGTAAATTACTATCTCAAGAAGAAGGGTAGTTTTGACTTTGTACTACTTGCATTGGAGGATACGGCATCTACAAGTCACGAGGCCAAGATCTATAAAGGTGAAGATGGCAAGAATGCCTTGGTTGAGTTGATGAAAGCAGAAACTAAATAAACATAAATAGATAGATCTTAGCGAGGATTGTGCTACTCATCATTTATGACTTGGTATTTTTATACGCCAGATAGCAACCAATTCAGTAACTCTTCTGATTGAGGACCAGGTCTTTTCCCACCCTTCATTCTTCGATTGTACCTTGATTCCTGATTATCATATACTTTCTTTACCCTCGGAAGTCTTTCTTTTTCGAATTGTTCGAGCATTTCTTCTCCTGGTACACTGTTCCTTATACCATCATGGAGTATCCTTGTCAGCACTACTGCATCTTCCATTGCCATTGACCCACCATATCCATCGGTTGGTCTCATTCCGTGACTATGAAGAGACATATGTGTGTACAGCGAGGGGAGAATAGTGCATCTCCAGCAAGAGTAACTCTACCTCTTCCTCCCCATCTCCCCTTATAAAGATCAAGTGTAGTATTTGACATGTCAATAACAGAGGTCTTTGGATACGGTTCTACATGATGTGGATCCGAAAGATTTAGCACTTCTTTTATGAGTTGTGCTTTCTTTTCATCTGTTATGTATTCGTCTATGAGTGTAAATATTGGTGATACCATTTCATCTTCCTTATGCCGATGCTCTAGAGAAACATTTGTGGATAATACCCAAGCTAAACGATCAGGATGTCTCTCATTGAAATTGAAGAGAGTGAAGTACACTTTACCCCTTTCATCAACCGCCAGTGGTACTATTCCTTTGTCTAAACATTCTCTCAATTCTGATGAGGCGTTCTCCGACACGACGAGGCTACCTCTAAACAATGTATTTTCACTTTGTATCGGTGGTGGCAGTTGCAACACATCTCTGACCTTACTATGTACACCATCAGCTCCTACCACGAAATCATCTTTTAGCTCGAGTCCGCTTTGGCATACAACACTTACAACACCATCTCCATTATCTATGATACTTGTAAACTCTTCCCCACAATGTATCTTTATAATGTCCGACTTTTCCTTGACACATCTTAGTAGTGCATCTCTAAACTCATACCAAATGAAGACCAATGTTTCTCCTGCTTTCATTCCAATACGTTGCATATCATGCAAACATTCAGATGATAATTCAGATATTGCACGTTGACCATTCTTCGAAAGGCCGAATGTGCTTCCTCTCATTTCAAACGTTGGATACTTCTCGATCAAATGTACTTGTTGACAACAAGACGATAGACCAATTGCACATGCTAATCCAGAGGGACCTCCTCCAATGATGATTGCATTCATAACTTGAAGATATCACCCATTATCAACACCTATGTACTACATAGAGAAGTGAGGATATAGGATACCAAGAAGTTAGTACGATTCCTCCAAAACTGCATACAATGTTTCGACTTACGATTACTCATGGGGATAATATGTTTCCCATCAAGAACCTCGGTTCTTCGGGTACTAAGGTAACGTTGACTTGAACTACTCCACGCAAACTTGAATCTAACCCCGCCCAAGTTTCTCATCAGAACATTGGCATGCAACTTGATCTAATACTGCATACAAGGAACAAGGAGTTGGCGATTTGTTTCAGATCAAAACTCCATGCCATCATATTCTGCGATCTGATCAAGAAGATTTCGTAACTTGTTGCTGATCACAAGAAATACAATCCACGTAGGAACTGAACAACATATATAAGTTTCTGATGAGCTTTCCTAAAACCCCAACGCCCCTATCCAAGATTGTTCACAATTCTGCATATTTGACTCCACATGAAAGCTCATAAAATCGATCATCTTATCTGCACAAGAGCTCATCCAAACAAACTACTACCACCCTTCATATACTTCTGTTGAGATTGCCATGTCATTCCTACAAATTCTCGTCCCCTTTGCCGCAATGATTAATACGTCACTTGCCGCCGACAGTGTGCGTAGAGTCCGCCGACTGAGTAGCACTCCCGATCCCAAAGCAGAAATGTCCATGTCAATGTCTATGGAATTTGCCGCCGTCCCTGCTATGGGCGGCTGTAATTCTGTTGATGATCTTTATTGTGATGACAATCTCCCCAAGATGGAAGAAACGATTCCTTTGGTAAGTCGCTGTTTTCATAACACTGCACTTTCATCTTAATGTTCTAATTGTTTGTTTCCAGGTCAACAAGAACACGAACACCTGTACTTCAGTTGCAGTCCTTGGATTTCCAACCCCAGCTACCGTCACCGCAAATACAATGGCGCTGGTAAATGCAGAACCATCATGTGCAGCAAATTTCTGCACTGGTCTTTATGTGCAGAGTTCTGACGAGGCCGTGATCATGAATGAGTTGGGCAACTTTGACATTCTCGTCATTCTAAATGAGGATAACTTCTCACCGCCATTGTCAGTCACAAACAAAGCCTTAGTAGAAACTGCTCTTACTAATGGATCATTGCATGGTCTCATGGTGTATGATAGATTTGTGTCAAATAACTTCAATGTTGGCCCAAACATCCCAGGCCTTGAACCAAGTGAGTGTCTTCTATTGACTGTTATTTTTTGTGTTACGATCACTCTCATGTCACAGTACCATACACTACTCTACTCCTTGTTGCAGCTGACACTGTACGCCAACTATGCCGTGAGAATGAACCCCATCCTTCCTTTATTGGAATGCCTCCCATCTCAGGTCCATTTGGCGACATTGTTGGTCCCTTTACAGGAAATTTTGCAAGTCATGGGTATATCAAAACGGATGCTTCTATCATGTCTAATCCTGATACGGAGCAACAGTTTCGAATGACGTCCTCCTCGTGTGGTAGATCAGAGACAACTACAATCCAATACAGCTTGGGCTCTAAGTCTTCCAAGGCAAAGTCTACCAAGGCCGCCAAGCATGGTCATGTCTACTACTCTACTATCCCAATGGACTTTTACTTAGCAAATGGCAGGGCACCTTACCCAAACATTATCTACCCAAATGCTCTCTGTTATTTTAATAACCCTTCTTCGAAGGCAGGGAAATCGGCAAAGACCAAGTCTGGAAAGTCTACCAGTGGAATTGATAGACTTGATGGCATCCAATCAATGAGTTACGTTTATGAAGAAAGTCGCACCACCCCCGTGAAAAATGATGATGATATGTCCATGAAAAATGATGATGACATGTCAATGGTTTTCCCGTGGTAGGGTTGGTTGATGTGTTTAGATGTTTAGTTATTGTTTGTTTAGGAATATACCTCGCTGGGAATATGTGGCCGTGGCGAGAGACCATTCGTATTAATTCATATGACAAGTATTGTCAGAGGGTGTTTGTAACTGAAAAGATAGGCTACTGTAGAGAACCTATACCTCAATTGTGTACCTACAGCCGGTTTGTGTAATGTATAATAAATTGGGGTACCGGTATAACAACTCCAAGAGATTGTAGTGATTAACGATAAATTAATCAATACGATCTTGAATCCTCTTGGTATTTATATGTTTTGTGTTGTATGTTTAATTGATTGTTTTTGACTGTGTACTGCTGTAATTGTATTGCAACTTAATATGCATATATCTCTACTTGACCATTCTATTCTCCCATATCTATATCATCATAATATTGATATTATCAGCCGGTTTTATATCGTACCATAACTATTGAAGTTCCATTTGATTATCTCATTATCTCGTATTATGAAGTTTTGCCCTCTTTTTGTAAATCATTATCATAATATACTACCTAATTTGCAATAAATATTATCGCCATTCTGATTAATACCAGCATCCATCTACACTACATATCACTCGAAAGAATACCAATCCATAAGAACAAACGGACCAAACAACCGACATCATCTCAGATTCTCATCATCTCTTCGCTTTACTCGAATGTCACAGGATTACACAATCCAAAGTGCTAAGTTTTCAACTTGATTGACCATCTTGAGCGACTAATGAGAAGTATGACTATAGATAGATTATACTCTATATTGTTGTATGTCACCGCACAGCGCACTGTCTATTGATGAAGGTCGGTTGTTGAGATTCATTTTCTGTCATTTGATTCTCACTTTTCTCCTCTTTTCTCTAGCAATATAGTTATTCTCGATACAATATCGTATCAGATAGCATAAAACTACGGAACCACTCTTGATTGCAGTGCCAGTTTACTATTCTCTCGATATATCAGCAGCTGAATTGCATGGTACGATATATAAACTACTGAACCACTGAGCAATATGAGTTCATCAACACCAATGCGTCGAGATATACGTACCCGATCAGCACGCAAAGCCACCGCAAACAATACAAACAATAACAATGGTCATAATCGTCAACGAGCTTCATCTGAACCATCTGTATCCAACTCAATAGTACAAGATTATACATTACTAGTAGAAGAACATTATGCAATTGACCCAGTCAATAAAAAGTTACTGCCCGGCTTACCGTTCGATAAGAAAAGAAGTAAGTTGCAAAAAGATATAGACGATGATGACAATGCACGAGACATACATGACTTCTTCAATCTAATATGTCTAGTACCAGTAGTTATATTAAACGGCATTAACTGGAATTGGGATATATTACTTTACGAACTAAAATTTGCTGGTGGTAAGAAGACAATACAAGATGCATGGTTAAATCATTCCGATTACTTTCCATTATTCTTTGCAATTACCATAGCATACTTTGTAGCCGACTTGTTATGGGTTATACTTATACCAAATTGTGTGAAAAGTCCAAATGTTATTATCCAACATCATATTGCAACATTGATCTATCTAATTATACCATATAAGTACCCAAGTGAAACGGGTTGGTTAATGGGTGCATGTCTATCAGTTGAAATTAACACATGGTTATTAATAGCTCGACGTGTATTTAATAAACAGGAAAGTCCGTGTTTGTTTGTATTATACTGAGTCTTTTTTTGATTGCCTTTGTAACTCACATGTACTAACATATGTTACAATCACCTCTCTTTTATCTTCACATATTGCAAAACGCACTTCCAGGGATTTGGTCCATGGATTTTCGTCGGTATACGTATTAAAATCATATCAATATTATTCTACATTACATGGATATCAATTAGATGTATAATCTATCCAGTAATAATGAAAATATTATGTGAATTATGGTATGAAACATATGTTAGTAGTGGTGGATATATGATATACCAATGTTACTCTGGTGCACTGATACTACATTCCGTATTCTGTCTGTTAAATTTTAAATGGACATTTGATTTGTTTCGAAGTAAGTATAGAGCTTTAAGGAGTGGTAATCGTCGTGGTTATAATAAGGTTGATAAAGGACTATAGAGTTTTGATGCGAGAAGGGAAGTATAGGGGCATGTCAGAGATGTGGAGAAGAGAACAAGTAGATTTGTATACGTGTGTCATACGTGTAGTAAAAGTGAAGGTGATGAGATTATATGTTCGTTAGAAAGAGCAAGAAAGTGAGTAGTGATTAACTAATCTAGAGATGTAATTTTGATGTAAACACAGAATGACTAGTATATTATACGACCTAGACAATTCAGCAATTAATTGATCCTAAAACTTTACTTTATATACACACGAAAACAAACAAACATGAAGTATGAATATCATGATAGAGATGTTCTCCATTACTACTCGTTGGCAACAAATACAATATTGTCCAACCATAACACTCCATCTCTGCCTGGTGGAGAAGGAATGCCTGAAATCACATCTTCTGGTACGCCCCCTGGATTCTTTTGAAGCTGGAATGTAACCTTTCTCTTTCCTGGTTGGATGGTAATCTCTTCCTCTATCCAATCTTCTGAGGTTGAGGAATATGTCATGACAGCAATATCATCTAGCAACACATTGGCTATCTCAAAAGGACTTGAAACAGAAGGGAGAACCTCATAGCTGAGTTTACCACCTCGTTCTGTTATTATATCAATACTGAGATCAGCCACACCTTCATTCTCTGCGATGTTAATACTTGAGATTGTAGCTGAATTCGCTCCCTCGCTTACAACTGCGTCTGTGATTGACCATTCTCCATCCCCAGATAGTATCCACGGATTGGCTGTGAAGTCGCCCGAATCAAATATCTCTGTAAAAGAAGGTGTAGCAGAGATCAATTGTACATTATCTATAAACGCCTCGCCTGTTCGATATGGCGGCGTCTCTAACGTTGCAAGCACATCATCTGGGGCCCCGCCTGGATTTCTAGACATTCTCCAAGAGATTACATGTTCACCACTGGACAAGACTGCCCCGGCTTGTGTCCAAGTATCATCGTCAGTCGACAATCCAGTCAAGAACTGACCATCAACTCGAAGGTCAAATGATTCAAATGGCATGGCAGTGGCTGCATGGAAATCAAATTGAATAAAAGCCGCGGAGTCAAGGTCAACCTCCAAGTCAAGCTGGGAGTATTCACCAGAGGATATGTCTTCTGATCTTACATGTGCAGAGTATATACCCTCATATGGTTTCACGTCATCAACGACCCATACCTCTTCACCACTAAAGCTCCAATCAGATGTTTCAAAGTCACCTGACTCAAAGCCATCAAACAGAGACTGAGAATCTTCCCCTCCTTCGGGAGCCGGTGTAGCTGGCAAGTTTGCACTATCTGATGGTAAAATATAAGCATCATCAATGTATACTGCGCCCATCCACGTTGGCGGCGGAGGAGGTAAAGCATCGAGTTCATATGGATTGTACGAGTATTGGAACGTAACTTCCTGTGGCCCCGGTGTCAGTGGTATCTCAAGTGTTTCATATTGTCCCTCCTCTGTTGGCTTGAGAAGTACACCTCTTGATTCGCCATTGACAAAGTATTCAAGATTGTCAAAGGGTTCCTGAACACCAGGTAAGATGGATAGAACGAGTGTTCCACCCCCAAAGGCAGGATCTGAGTAGCTCAAAGTGACACTGGATTGGGCTGGAGTGTATTCCGTAGTCATAAGATTGGGACTTCTAATTGAGTAGACACCACTGTTTGCTTGCTCAGTAGAGAGCTCCCATCCAGAGGATTCATCAGTTGACCATTCAGGATCCTCGTCAGGAAACGTAGCTTTTTCAAATCCGTCATAGTAAATTGCATCAGCTGGAATAGATGTCGGGGCAGTAGTGCCTAAAGGAATGGCAGCTCCTCCACTAACAGGAGCTCTTGACGGCATGTACGAGGGGTAATATGACGGAGCTCTCGTAGGTTCTGTCGCTGCTGGTGATGCCGTGGTTGGAGAATTTCCTTCTGAAACTGGACTCCTAGAAGGTACATATGACGGGTAGTAAGATGGCGCTCTCGTTGGAGGTGGACCACTACCAATAGTTGGTGCTGTTGTTGCCGGTGCTTTCGTTGGAGGTGTTTCAATGCCAATAGTCAGAGCATTAGGTGCCATTGTTGTACTCGTACTTCCCTCTGGCGACTCTGTATCTAAACCAGATGTGGATGAAGGGCTTGATGTAGCTGAACTTGTTGAACTTACTGTGCTGCTTGAGCTTGAAGAACTTTGCGTTGTTGCAGGGGTGGGTGATACCGACGAGCCAGAACTAGAAGCAGTTGGACTTGATGTTTGTGTATCATCTCCCGGAGTACTCGTTGGTGGTAATGTAACGCCCGCAGGGAGAAAGTATACATCATCAAGGAACACTGCTCCAATACGATCATCATATGGAGGAGGAAAGTTCTCAAGTTCAGCTGGATTGAACCGATATGAAAAGGTAACATCATGCTCTCCCGGCGAAAGTAGTATCCCTTGGTTCTTAATAAACTCTGGAATCTCACTTGCTCTACCTTGCTGTGTACCATCTACATAAATATTCAAGTCATCAAAGGGCATCTTTACACCTCCCAGAATAGAGAAGTATATTCTACCCGCTGGCCAATCCGGTCCAGTAGACAGAGTAACATTCGAAGTCAAGGGAGTACCTTCTTCATTATCAAGATTAGGACTCTTGATGGAGTATTTACCTGTATTGGCTCGCTCTTCTGTTAGTGTCCACATGCCATCACCACTGGTAGTCCACTCTGAATCGTTTGGAAATGTAGCTCGTTCAAATCCATTGTAGTATTCGGCACCTGGCACAGAAATTGTTTGATTTAAGTATGTCGGGGAAGCAGTCGACGGAGGAAGCTCGGCAGGAGTCTATTAGAATGAGGAGATTGGGGTCGTGAGATGACTGTTAAAAGAGGAACAGGATGTCAAATAATCAATCAACAACACTTACCGGACTAACAGTTTCGGATACAGATGATGCCGGTATTGAAGCTAAGACTGTCGGACTTGTCGTAGGAGGTGTTTCAATGCCAATAGTCAGAGCATTGGGTGCTATTGTTGTACTCGTACTTCCCTCCGGTGACTCCGTAACTGGTAGGGTAGCAGCGCCTGTAGGTGACAGTGTTACACCACTCGGCAAGAAGTACACATCATCAATAAACACACCGCCTAAACGTCCAGGCTGTTCGGGGGGAAATTGAGGAATGTTCAATGGATTAAAATTGTATTCAAACTTGATTTCGTGTTGACCAGGTGCAAGTTGAATTTGTTGTGTAATGAAGGTTGGGTCTTCTGCCTCAGTCAAAAAGCCACGCTGTTGATCATCAACATAATATACAACGTTATCAAATGGCATTTGTGTCCCTGCCAATATGGATAATATTAATGTACCCTCTGGCCAATCCTCGCCCGTTTTTAGGATAACTTCGGAACTTTTAGGTATACGCTCTTCATTCTCAAGTATTGGACTACGAATAGAATACACGCCGCTATTTACATACTCGTTGGTAATTTCCCATTCTCCATCTCCACTTGTTGACCATTCGGGATAACCTTGAGTAAATGTACCTTTTTCGAATCCAGTGTAGTATGTCGCACCGAGTGGGATGATTGTTGGCCCTGCGGTACTACCGCCGCCGGCTTCTGACGATATTGTGGGGGAGTCTGTGATACTTTCATCAGGTTCCGATCCAACGGTGGGTGAGATTGTGTTAGAGACTTCAGTAATACTTGGCGGATTAGTATTTCCTTGGGTTGGCGAGCTAGTTGTGATCCCTACAGTTGGGCTTGAAGATGTAGGTTTCTCAACGGGTAACTCAGTAGGAATGGGAGTAATAGGCGAATCTGTTGTCTTGGGTACAGAAGGAACAGGAGGCAACGTAGTCGGGTCCATAACAGGCATGAGCGTATCATTCGGCTGTGGTTGAGAAGTTTGTGATGTATCATACCCCACAGTAGGCTTTTGCGTACTATCACTTGGTGGCAAAGGAGGAGAAGGAGGCGATTCAACACCATCAACAAGCTCCAATTGTAATGATGTACCCTCCACATTTGATATATCCACAGAACACGAACCATCAAGTTCCACACTACTCATTTCAACCATAATACAAAAGATAGTTGATAATGATCCATTCTTTGCTTCTTCATCGAGTAAATCAAATGTTTCCTCGAAGATTTGTGACCCTAATATAACTGCATCAGTTTGACTACAGGATGGACATGGTTGAGTTGTTCGACAGTTGAATAATACATCTACATCAACTGCTTCGTTGTCAGTATCATCATCTGTATCAACTTTCCATAATTGTGCTCCACCTCCAAGCTTACGACGACGGTCAAAGACACTACTACTGCTAGTACCCTTGGTACTATAACTACCATCACCGACAATAACATCACCAAAGTTATATACCATACATTCAAATGTACTATCTAATACTCGTAATAAAGTCTGTTCAGCTACCTTTGCCAATGTTGATAATTCATCTTGTGAACCTTGTATGTTGGTAGTAGCTGTTAGTTTCCCACCCATTGTTATAATTAAACTTTCTTCACCTGGTTTAATGTTGGAAGTATATGATGGATGACGTGTTGGATTACGTGTTGGTAAGGGAGTTTGTCGTGGTTTATATGGTATAGTACCCCACCAATTTGAGTTAGATGTTGCCGTTTTAGAACTCTTGGCTTTGGCAATTTTGCCTGACTTTGTCATTTGATAATACCATGATGGAGTGTTCCATGATGGACGGGATGGTCTAGACCATGTTTTGGAATGTTTAGTTGCCTTGCCTAGTAGACGTTGTTGTTGCTGTTGCTGATGCTGTACGGTAGCAATGGTTGATTCATGTTGTTGCTCGTTATAAAGCTTGGGCTTGCCATGGATACTTTCATACGATAGCTTGACATCATCATCAAGACAACTTGCAATATCATTAGGAAAGTAAGTTTCACAACATGATTTCAAGTTTCTGTAGAGATATCCACTTCTTCCGCTACTATTAACGCTGCTATTCTGAGCTTCTAGCCATGATGAAATATCTTCATAGTTATTAGTAACTTGACATTTATTTACTTTGATACTTGGATAATAAAATTGTAATATCGATGGTTGCTGTTGTTTAGTAGCCTTTTTGATATTATGACCATGTTCTCTAGTGAGTTTGAGTGGTGTTGATGATATGAGAGTCTTGCTAGTATTCCTAGTACCATCTCGACGATTATTATTATCAATACGGGCTCTATTTAACAATCGTTGTCGTTGTTGATGTGATTGAGCATATGATATGTTGCCATTTGATAGTAGACTTAATATAAGGAGGAATGTAGCAGTAGTTGCTATCGATATTCTTCTTCGTGGAGATGCCATTCTCTTCTCTCTCGTTATTGCAATTGATATTGGGTATGATATATTGGGTATAAATCTTACTACTACGACGACACACGATACATTAAAATCTTTTTATCATTGATATCGATATATATTAAGAGATTCACTACTAGCAAGCTATTGCAAGTGTATGACTACATACAGCTCTCTTAAGCATTAAATGTAGTAGTAGTCACCTCCTCATGACAACAACAAGGCAGAAGCCCCAATATCATAAACGGAAGTTGTCATTGTTGAACGGAGAGCGAGGGGGTGGCCGTCCGTATACGTAGGTAAGTAGATGTGTTAGACCGAAAGTTAGAAAATCCCGAAAGTTAACAATCGGGATTTGCAAACCTCGAAAGTTAAAATCGACACGCGCATCATCGCTAAAGAATACATCTCGAAAGTTACTTGCCTCATACAATGAGGTGTGGCAGCATTTGATATGGGGCTGCCAACGCTAAGTAGCCATACTAACGACTATATTGAACAGTTGTTGCAACCCCTCAATCTATTCATGGCAAAGGTTGGGTGATAGTATGGCTACCTATGAAACTATTTCTAATGCCATGCTAACCATGAACATAAGATATGCACATCATCGATGATGACAATATTGTAGCTAAAACTAATTGCAAATGAGTAGTTCATGTTTATATCTATGTATAAACTATCGATAGACGTCGGCGGCAGGTCATCCTATCGTCATGGCATCGACCTATTGACGCTAATGACTATTCATTGCAATAAAAACTCAGTAGATATAAGTTGTCCTACACAGTCAATAACACAATATTTTCATTGCAATAAGTGGTCCCCGTTGTCGATAACTACCTAAAGGATGGATTACATGCGGCGGCTGCCGTACTATTGTCCACATGAGTTCAGAGAATTGCCGACAATCCTACATCTATTTGAGTAGAAGGCTGAGAAGTTTTAGCGATCTCGAAAGTTAAAAGATACCGGTATCTATAACTTCCGAGGTTAAAAGTCCCGAAAGTTTAACTTTCGAGATTTTCTAACTTTCGGTCTAACAGATGATGAGGAGATTGAAAAGGATACCCTCAAGTTGACAAAAAGCTTATGGCCTATGGCGCTGTTGAGTCTCTTCTTATAGTTACCATACCTATGTGGCATAGGGATTGTTGTTGTTGTCTACAATGATAGATGCCTGCCTATCTCTGCACAAAAGGAAGGAATTAGGAAGTGTTAGTATGTCACAGATAGAATAGTACACCTCTTCATAACAATGTGACTTTTGTATCTCTCTGATGGACAAGAACACTAACACTTATGTGAGAACTTCGAACTCTTTGACACTGATCATGTGGTTGAGAACTCTTAATAAAATGGTTATTACAAACAAATATATATAAAAGAAAAAAAGAGCGTTGATGAGATGGGATATGGCGTTGGTAACTATCCACTGTGGTATTATCTGATCCAGCCCTTGATGTAAGTGTACTAAAAGTATCTTGATATTATTAGACTATACATAACACTATAATGTGTGTTCTAATATGTTCTGATTCTTCTCCCCATACAGAGCTGGATTGGTAGGATATATAACAAATGTATTAGCACTTGAAATGACATTCCATCCAATTCATTTCGTTGGATGTGAATTATTCCGTATTCATAATCAACCATGGGGTTTATTTGGTTGGCAAGGTATCATCCCAACAAAGGCAGAGAAAATGGCCTCCGTTACATTTGATCTAATGACTACAAAGTTATTAAACATGAAAGAGATATTTAATAGATTAGATCCAAAGAGGTTTGCAAGTGTGATAGAAGATGCTACCCTCCTTATGCTTGACGAGGTTACAAATACAATAGCCATGAAGTACATACCAAAGCGATGGATGAACTTACCACAAGAGGTAAAGAATGAGTTAATAGTTGCAATTAGTATGGAGAGTGATGAATTCCTATATACATTCATGGAAGATTTGAAAGCACATATTGATGATGTACTAGATTTGAAAGCACTGATTGTAGAAGCAGTTGTTAGAGAGAAGCAATTGATGGTAGATGTCTTTCAACAATGTGGTAAAAAGGAATTCACTTTCATTCGGAGAAGTGGGTTCTACTTTGGTACTCTGTTCGGTTTAATACAGATGGGTGTATTCTTGGTTTATAATGCAACATTTGTTCTTCCCATCTTCGGTTTCATGGTAGGATGGGCCACAAACTGGTTAGCATTAAAGGTTATCTTTCGGCCTCAGGAACCCTATCACATCGGACCTATAACAATACACGGTCTATTCTATAAGAGACAAAAGGAAGTGTCGGATAAGTTTGCATACATAACATGCTTTGAAATCCTTCACACAAAGGCAATATGGGAACGGATACTAACCGGGCCTAGATGCAAATACTTTTATGCAATGCTTCGAGCTCATTCAATAGTGTTCACTGAACAGTTAGTATCAGGCTTGAAACCGGTAGTGGTATTTAGCATAGGAAGTAAACAGTTTTTGCAGATGAAGGAAGATATTGCATTGACGATAGAAAACAAGTTACCCGGTATTATACCGCACTCGTATCAATATACCACAGAAGCTTTAGATGTTGAGAATACACTCCGAGAGAGAATGAAACAATGTACATATGCCGAGTTTGAGGGCATACTACACCCAGCATTTGAAGAGGATGAGATGCTACTAATTATGGTCGGTGGTATATTAGGGCTGCTTGCTGGTGTGATTCAAGTGCTTATATTCTATCTTTAAGAGTTGAAGTAGTACGTATCTAATACTAATTCATGTAAAGTATACACTGCCGTTTCAAGCACGACCATCAGTAACTACATGCAATACTTCATATTTCTCCAATGAACACAATATATCTTCGAGCATAGGGCGTTTATACAATCCTTTCTCACACCTTATCTTTTCATTTGACATCTTTGTCAATTCCGGTAATAATGGTTGATAATGTCCAGGTATATATCGTAGTGTTAATGTATTTGTACGCTTTGTTTCATCATCACAATCTTCATACTTGTATCTTGTTTTACTACCTCTTCTTCTTGACGATGAATCTCGACTTTTTACTACTCTTGTGGGTGGATAGACTTTACCATAATGTCGTCCTCTATAAACATCAGTAAATCCAGAGGCATCATCGAAGACAACTATACTCCAATGTCCCAAGACACTATCAGAATCTAATGCGTATACCAAAAAGTCACTAAATGCCTGTACACTTTCACCAACTTGACCTGTCTTTGCCCAATCTGGATGTACTAACAGTACCGCCGCCTCAATTGCCCGTTTTAATTGTAATGCCAATGTCATTACTATATGTTTCTGTTTCTTGTTTAATTTGGCAATTGTAGTACCACTCCTATCAACATTCTTCTTATCAATGTAAACTGCGGTTGGATCCTTATTACCAAAGCTACCAGTACCACTTAGATAACTCGTAGCCAAACTTAGATAGAAACAACTATTTTGTATAGTTTCATTCTTTTCATTAATGTTCGATGCCCCAGCTTCAATTGGTACTAAATTCATTTCATTCAATGCTCTTGATTGATTTGATATTGCATTGTTCAGTGTTGTTATTTCTCCAGTGTATGATACTGAAGAGTCGGATGATATGTTGTTTCGTCTTTTACCCCTCTTCTTCTTGTTAGATGAACTGTTGGTGTTGTTATCGGTGGCAAATAGATCTTGAACTAACTCTCTATGATCTTTAAGACGTGCATCGATGTTATTTCGACGGCACATTGCCACTGATACATCATCATCCTCGTCATCTTCTTCTTCGTATGAATGTTCCTTCTTCTTCTTTCGTTTGGTACTACTACCTCTACCTTGCTGATGCTGTTGTTGATCCTCTTCTTTTATACGACGACGTGCCGCCGCCTCCTGTCGCTGTATATCAGCCTTCAATCGACGATAGGCATTACCAATATCTATAAATGCTTGATTATTACTATACTCTCTTCCTTCACCTTCTTCACCATCTCCGTCATATTCTTCTTCTTCTTCCTTAACAGTTGTAGTTTCTTTTAACTTTTGTTTATATGTACTGTAAATCTCTTTTGGTGTTGCATTGGCAGAGATACCTAATACCTTGTAGGGATTTTTAGATGCCGCTGATATTGTTGTTACATTATCATAATCTTCTTCTTTTATAGGAGTAGGGGCTCTTTCAATGAAATCTTGTGGTGTTTTATCTAAATAGCTTTCTAATTCGGATTTGTTGGATGATTGTGATCTTTCTGAAGTAGCAGCTCGCCTCTGCTTGGAAGTATCAGTTTCCTCGGGAAGTGTGTTGAGTCTCTTTTGACTTTTACTTCTACTACTACTCCTTGCTGACTGCTGTCTTATATCTCTATTAGTAGTAATATTCGTACCAACTAAACTAGACTGTATAGCATACTGTTCATTAACATCATTTTCATTTAGAAATTGTGTCGATGTTTCAAATAATGATGTTGACATTACTGATGCATCATCTCGTCTAGCACTGCATCTTTTACTATTACTACTTTGTCTTGTTGGTTTTTGTTGTCTAGTAGATTTTGGTTTATGATTCTTGCTGTTACTGTTTATTGTGTGGGTATTGTTTGATGTGATATTCCTTTGGCTACCACCATTCCTTGCTTTGATAATACGCTGGCTACTGCTGCTATCATTTATATGTTTAGTACTACCATTTCTATTTGAGGTAGATGAACTCCTATTGAGATTATTTCGTTTACTATTAACACTTTTAGAAGATGATACCTTACTCCGATTATCTTCCGGTATTGATATTAGCCTCTTACTGCTATTAGATGCTCTACTACTATTTCTACTACTTCTACTTCGGTCACCAACACTTCTGCTACCATTGGTACTACTACCATTGGTACTTTTACTGTATTGCTGTCGTTTTTGCAATTGATGCAATCGAATTGCCTCAGAGGATGTACGCTCGTGATCATAATATGTACTGTGATATCCACTGCTGCGCGTATCGACTGCCGAGTTACTTAGACATGGTCCAAAGAAGAAATCTAATATGAATGATCGTCCTGCCATCCTTTATTGTTCTTCTATCGGCCTCAATCAACACCAAATCCAACATCTACTGTCTCTTGAGGTCCCTCCTCAACAACTCTCTCAAATTAAAAGGATACCCTTGGATGGTATCCTTCATTTTTTTTACACTCTCATAATTTTACTCACGAATTCTTGTAGCTTTTAGCTTGGCCACAAACAACTGTACCTTTTACTACTCATATTATCAATCCATAACACAAATAATGATGAAATCATACCTCCATAGTATCAGTAGTCTTGTCATATCGATAGTTTTGGCTGCGGCCGTCATCATTCAAGTAGAGGGGTTCATTGCAACAACTTCACAAACACAAACATCAATAATATCACCACAAAATTTTATACCGCGGATAGTATCGCTACAGGCCACAAATGACAATGATGAAGATGATAAAGAAGAAGAGCTACCAAAAGCTGGTTCATTCTTTAATGAGGTATCGCCGCCAAAAGAAGATGAATCTAATGATACAACAATAGAAAATGAAATCACATCAGCACAACCAGTAACTTTCTCAGGAGATGATACCGACATGTTTGAACAAATTATACAACAAACGAAACTCAATACCGGTGGTGGATTTTCAAAAACAACATCGACAACTAATCACGTACCATCCTCACCATCAATTATTCAATCACCATCGGATTCCTCTCCATTTATAGGTATTGGTAAGCCATTAAATGATATACAAAATCCCGAAACAGATAGTGAAGGGTATACAATATATACAGATGAAACTACTGGTGAAAAATCACGTGTCTTTGAGGCATTAATTGATTATCCAAATATATTCAAAATGAAGATTGTGGGACGAGATCCTGATGAGCCTGATAAGTTCACACCTGATATTGTGAATACCGTCGCTACTAGTTGTGGTGTTGATATAAGTATGGTAAAGTATACTGAAAAGACAAAGGGTAAATGGATTAGTGTTACGGTACATGCACCTGTTAGGGATGCTGATATGTTATATTCGTTATATGAGAGTGTTGATAAAGACCCCCGTGTGAAGTTTAAGTTTTAATGTATGGATAAGAGTTTTAATGGGTGATTGCTCGATTGTAGGATTGGAGATTTCTACTTTTAGGAAGGCTCATGAAACTCAAATGGGGTGTCTTAAAAACAGCAAAGTATGGTTTTAATACAATCTTTTAACTATCACTCTCCACACACACCTGGCTGAACTGTTCATACAATGAAGACATCATTAACTAAATAAATGACTGCTTCTTTCCCAATCATCTCTTAAAACAATATCACAACAAAAATATACCACATACGAATTTGAATAGACCAAACACCCCTAACCCTAAACACTCATTGCTCTTTCCAGTGCCTAAGTCTCTATAAGTAAGAGAATCAGAAACAACGCCTTATGTAAACCGACCTAGTCCTCTGTAACGATGTTTCCAGCCAAGGTCGTACCATCAGGAACTACAATGTTACCAGGGCTATTCCCTACCACAACATTCCTGGTTACTGTAACCTTTGAATCATCAGTAGGAAGAGGTGGTGCGTCAACGATCTTAATGCCATTACTAAAGCAACTAAAGGCACCTCCGCCATTGTTTGTTACCGTGTTGGCGTCAAGAATGTTGTTCTTATTCTTGGTAAACAGTACAATTCCAGCGCCGTTCCCATTAAGAATATTCCCTTGTACAATTGTTCGGTCAACATTGGCATTGATAAGTACCCCATTTTGAAGTGAAGAGAATACATTGTTGCGGAGAACGTTGTTATCAGTTTTACCGTTAGCAACTTCAATGCCATTGAAACCCGCGCCTACAATAGTATTACCACGAACGATGTTATTATTACCAGCGATGAGAATCCCATCATTAACACTATTTGATATATAAGAATTGTCAATAACGTTGTTGTCGGAGTCGACGTCAATCCCTAGATCGGCGTCTATCGAACGATAAAAGATAAAGAGACAAGAAGAAATGAACGAGGTATGAATCAAGCAGTCAAATGAAGCTGATAGATCAAATTTGACTCACCATTGATCTCAACATCATTCACGGTATGAGATCCTTCTTCCCCAAGAATAATACCTGTGAAGCCCTTGACTTTAAGAAAGATATAAAAACATAAAGTTGAATTAAGGGTAAATAATTGGATGCTTAACGTTAGACGAACACTTACCAGAACCACTCTTGATAGTATTGCCAAAGCCCTCTACTACAATGGCATTGTCGCCAGCACGTTTGCTACTGTTACACTCCACATTATATCCATTAAGGTTCAACACGGTCCCCCTTCCCTGAACCAATAACGCTGGCTTGTCTCCACAATCACATGCGATACTCTCTTGGAGGGTAAACTCATCGGAACCATTCGTGTCGATTATAGATCCACATGTGCCTGGCTGTTTATGCAAAGGATTGGATATTAGAGTTGGTATGATATGAGAAGAAGTTCATAATAGTTTTGTTCACAAGATATGAACTACAACAACTTACTTCGGGCGACGTTGGTGCCCCCGTTGGTGAACCTGTAGGAGGCATAGTACCTCTCTTAGACCTGCTGCCGCTTCCAGATTTTGCAGCATACAATGTAGATGCATACGACATACTAGATTCATCGCCCTTGATGGTATTGTTGAGACGACGACGAGTAGCTGTTGCTGGAGAACAGAAGATGGAGAGAGCAATGATAAATTGAGAAACTTTCATGATGATAAAGAGAGGAGAGATTGATAGTCTGTAGTTGTCAATTGTCAAGTATTCGATGTACTAGCTTTGTAGTAAATTGTTCCTACATTTTGCATTACAATCTTCTACTTGCTTTACTCACTCCTTTGGCGCTTGCTCTTATCGTCGTACCATGGGCAATGGGTGCGGATTTAGAGTGGTATCCTAATGCGACTTGATTTCTGCGAAGGTTTTCTAAAACTCTCTAGCTTTGTCAATTCATCAACGCAAATATCATATGGCGGTGATTCTGAAAGCTAAGAAGCACCTCTATTCAGTGGTATATTGGTCACTAGGTGATTCCATCGGTGGAATTAACCACACAGTGCCGAATGCATACTATGACACAAACCGGTACTCAGATGTCGTCGAAATGATGTGAGGGGGGGTACTTGTTTCTTAGAAAAAAGATCTACCCATAGGATTACCCCCATCGACACCACTACTGAAGGCCCATACAAAGCTGAGTAAAATAAGCCAAAAAAATAAAATTTCTACCGTGGGGTTAAAAAGTTATTAGGGGGCAAAGTACCAAACTCGGCTCAATCGGCCTCAACACCCATATTGACCCTATTGCTATGAGATAACGGCACGGTCAAAGTCTCTATAAAGGTACGAATGCCTAGATCTTCCTAATATCTAACGATATTGCCCCGTAACTGGATATTCGTATGGTTGGATTTATTTTAGTTGTATGCCAAAGTACGTGATTTCTACAATTTTGCAAGTAAGGTGCATCATTCATCTACTCGTTGCAATACGTCTATATCAGTGCCATCGATCGCCCCTCCTGTATCTACATCTATAGTAGAAGCACTATCGATAGTATTGGTATTATTACCGTCTACAGTTATAAAGAATGAGCTAGATACATCATCAGAATCGGTTACTATACCCATGTGCAAAAACACCTACATTGACCCTGTGATATGAGATAACCGCACGGTCAAAGTCTCTATAAAGGTATGGATGCCTAGTTCTTTATCATATTGACGATAATGCCATATATCTGGAAATTCCTATGGGTGGATTTATTTTGGTTATATACTGAAGTACGTAAATTTTACACCTCACAAAAAGAGTATCCTCGTCAACTGTATGCGCAATACGTATATATCAATGCCAAAAACTGCGTCTCATACTTCTATATCAATGTTAGAAACAATATTGGTAGTGTTGGTAGCGTCACAGCCCAATGCGGCAACGAATGAGCCGGATATATAGCAGATTTTGGACATCCTGTCGGCGGCAACACTGTTTGACTAACTATACACGTCCAAATGGGTCTGATTCGGCGTTTCCTCATAATAAAATGATGGTAATTGGATAAGTATTCACTACGGGAGGTGTATGGTGGTCGTACGGAAGAGATAATGGGCACAATTATGGTGTAAAAGGAGGATAAGTTTTTGACAAGAATTGGTATCCACAGCTCACATTAGACATTGGTGGGATAAGGAACATATATATCAAGGTGGATCGGGCTGAAGACAATAGTAATAGTACTGATATTAACTTATAATTAAGTATTGCACTCAAAGACTAAGTTTAAGGTAAGAACAATATTATTATCGGCTTCAACAACAGGAAATATTTGATATCAAAAGACATACATCTATAAATACGAGAAGAATCCTATTCAAATGTGAGGAAGACATAACATCTATGTATTAGGAATGACCATATGCTTCAAATAATATTACTAGAACTCTAAATTACATTATGCCTATCCCTTCTTTCCCAAAGCAATTGCCTTGGACAAAATTTCGTGTTTCCACACCCGTTAAGAGAGGTGCTAGAAACAGTTCCCTTCTTAACCACCAAAGCCAATACATGATCATGATCCCTCGATTGTATACTATAGTATAATGTGTAAATCATCAATATCGGGCACGTCTACCGAACCAAGTACATGAAATGGTACCCAATCATCAATTCAAGGACAATTAATTGAGAAAAATTGGGACGTTTGCGTCAAATACAACGGCAACACCCACTACAATAAACCCACAACGCATCCCAAGCATACATGTGACCATTATATACTCTGGGTATGTGTAGAATTTTGTATGGAAGCATTATAATAAGCTTAATCCATTAATTAGATGGATTTATTGCACTAAAACATCATGTTACTTACCAGTAGCAAATATCCCTATGATCGCTAGTACAATAACCCACCATCACTCCTACCCTTAAACAATAACTCATTGAGGGTATACCGTGTGGGGAGTATCATGATATCCACCTGATGAGGAGCCACGATAATAAGAGTGTGTAGTGTTTTGGAGAAATTCCGTTAAAGGAACTTTTTGAAGGCTGTGGTAGTGTCCCCAAGTCGCCGCTCCGAGCCAACTGACCACATTCGCCTAACCATATACATCTAATCTCAAATAATATTTAACAGTTTGACCATCGGCGCCGTTATTTAGTGCCTACGAGAGACAACAACATCATACAATATTCACTGCTTTAATTTTATGCAATTTTTTGACGTTCGCAGTGAGACCGTGCCCCCTGTCACATAAAAAGATACCGCCCTTAATCCGCACCCATTGCCCATGGTCGTACGTGGGTCTTTTTTCAAAAAGGATACCTTTTTTACTCTCAGGTAGGCATGTATTCTCTAAATTACTTCTTGTATGCTTGGAGTTCAGTAATTAAGGGGATAGTCAGAGATACTATGTATTTATCAGTTGTTTAGCAGTATTATAGAATGTTAAGTATTGGTCGGATATCGGCGGCAGTGATCGCAATAATCATCTCGATACTTTTAAACTCAGATTGCTGTGATGCATTTATTTATTGGTCTTGCCCATCAACATATATCCACCACCATACAAAAACAAATAGAGAGAGGATAAAACTATATCAATTGGGTAATGATTATCTTAATAGCATATCTGCAAATAATGAACAAGATGACGATAGTGAAGAACAAGATGAGAAATCTATTGCAAACAGATTCATATCTGTAGCATCTAATGTCTCCAATGATGTAGGAAGACGCACATCTGATATAACATCCGGAATATCAAGTGTAGCAGAAAAAGGGACTTCTGATATACAATCATTAGCTAAAGGTGCAATATATGGTGTTGAAAAGGTTACCAAAAGAGGCACAAGGGATATAAAACGAACTACAATAAAAGCACAACAAGTTGTGAAGAAGAGTACAAGTAGTTTGTCTCTACCAACTGTTGGCAGTGGAAAAGGACTGATAGATTTACATTTCTTTGATATACCCAGCTTTGGTAGTGGTAGTAACTTCTCGCCAATAGTAAACTTAACACCACCAAAGATTGAGTCCGAGGAGATTGTTAAATGGATTGATTCACAAGCAAAGAGTGGCACTGAAATTGTATCAAGTAAAGCAAAGACACTTGTGTTGAATTTCACAGGAAAGAGATCATACGAATTTGGAGATGTTACAAAGGTATGTTATTGTGCAATACTTTTTCAATGCTGTGCTTCACCTTTTCTAATCTCCCCATTTCCTCATTTCATATCAAAAAGGAGGTAGTACATCGTGTATCATCATATGATATCAATATGCAAGATATGATACTTCTATTGAAGATCCTTCTTGCTCTAGGTGCGACACTAGGCCCTGTGGCCGAGTTAATGCCTTTTACATTTCTAATAGAGGCCTTGAATATATCATTAGAACAAAAGGTTGGAGGTAAGATTTTAGAAGTACTATCCAAAACACTTGATAATAGATTAGTAGCGGCGTTATTCACTTCAGATGATAAGAGTTTGATCGGCGATGTAGTGAAAAGAACCGTGTTAGCTGGTGTACTGAAGTTCACTGGCAAGTCAAAATATGAAGCTGGTGACATACAAAGAACTGTTCAGCAAGGTCAAGAAGAGGGCAGCACTGAAGATATGCAGCTTGATCTAGAAGTTGCTGCTGAATTCGAGGCTTGGGATAGAATGTTTGTTGATAAGATTCAAACAAAAGAAGAACAAGCTAACGAACTGAAGGAAATGGATATCAAAATAGCCCAAGCCTTAGAAGAGTGTGAGGCATTATCACAAAGGAGAGGAGTACAATAGCAGTAAATGAAAAGATAATGTATAGAGTTGGCTCTTGTGTATAGAAGGCATGTTACACATATCTATCTTTGATTAATTTACTTGAAGATGTTTTGTCATCAACATTTCTTCACAACTCTTTCTCACTATTCACTCTAATTGAATACCTTAGATGGTATCATCACTAATCTCATTCTATTCTCTAAACCTCAAAATCATACATCATAGGCGTCTAGCTCATTGCCATTTTGATGTCTTTTTCAGGGGCTGGAAGGCAAATGCCATCATAAGACCTTGTGACCACAGTATCTCCATTCTCATCCGTTCGGGAGCTACTAGCAATGCCCTCGTTCTCAGCATAACCAGAACAACACTGCTCATCGAGGTCCGACTCATCAACTTGTTTTCCCACAACTTCACCATTGATTGTTTGCTGTTCCACCATTACATTTTCACCATCCTTGATGCAGTCAGAGTCAGGCTCAGGTGTGTAACAGGTTCCTGTGTAAGATCCATCATACCATTGATGACCATTCTTATCAATACCAATACCAGTAACAGCGTGGTCGTTAGTGGCATATCCCGAGCAGCACTGTAATCCAAGGTCCTTCCTATCTGTTTGTTCTCCCGTTTTCTTGCCCTTGCCTTTGTACATGTCCATGGAAACCTCTTCCCCGTCCTTCTTACAATCCTCCGACGAGGAAGAAGAATCTTCCCTGACACACATTCCATGCCCGGGCATATTAACTTCCCTCATCATCTCACGAATAGCCTTGCGGTTTCTTTTCTTGTTATTAGAACTAATGGCACAGCATGCCTTTTCTCCCTCTTCACCACAAGTATAAGGTGACCTACCACGTGGACAGTTATGATGTCCTCCAAAGTTACAATTGATATGAGCTCCTAGATCTAGAAGATTAGCCTCAACCTCCTCATTATCAATGTTCATATCCTCCACTTCAGGAGGCCCTTCAGAGAAATGCGTTTTGCGGCATGTTCCAAACTGATCAAAGGTCGCCTTTTTCATATTACTCTTGTTGCAACACAGCTGGAAACCCGTATCACACGAATAGGGAACTTCATTCTAATTTAAGAAGAGGAAGAGGCAATGGGTTAGACATTCACATCTACCATATTATACACACATCTCATGCACTAATATAACTACTTACTCCAGGAAGACTCTGGCACACTGATCTATGCCCCTCCCTCCTAATACGACGTTTCTGGGGGGCAATGCATTGGAGAGAGTTAGCTGGCGCATTTGGACGACGATTGGTTGGCTTACGAGTAGGACGGACAGGAGCAGGAGGACCGCCTGAAACTCTCGTACATAATCCAAAATCCATATCTGGCTCGTTGATATAACTCTCTGTACAGCAAACTTGTCTGCCGTCTTCGCATGAGTATGGCCAGTTCCTACCGTCATTTCTACGATCACAACGTTGGACGATATTATTTCGATTATTTCGACTATCCCATGTGCAGGAGATACGATTGAGAGGGTTTTGGCCATCGACGATGGAGGTTGATGATACCAATGCCAAGGAGGTAATTTTGAGTAGTAGTAGTTTCATGATTAGTTATTGTTGTTTGTATATTGCAATTGCAGTGGTTGATTGATGATATTATTATCTCTGAGATGAGATATATGTATTGTATTTGCGCTTTATCTGATTTATGAGACCATCGACTATAATGAATCATGACCAAGGCTAGCCAGATCTTGCTTCCATATCTTTTATCAGTCATCAACAAGATATTCAATCTTCTTGAAATGAGTCGCTCACATACCAGCAGTTGTAAAAAGTTTGGACAAAACTCTATATCTTTGAGTAAATAAGTTATGGATATGGTCTAACTAGCCAAAGTTGTAGGTAATGCACGCATTTGAATGTGTGTAAAAGGATTTGGATTAATATTAAGGTTGGGTGGAGATATATACAACATAGTTGCTCAATGTTGCATCAACTCAGTTGTAAAAAGTTTGGACAAAAGGATACCCAACGTAGGAATTCGTAGGAATGTACTGGGACGGTATCCTTAGCTCTAAAAATTAAGGGTAGAATAATTATCTTACCCATGCTACGAGTATATTGTGATGCCCAGGCACTGCCAATCATTCCAATAAGCACATCTACTCTTTCATATGTACCCTATGCACGATATATAATGGTGGTGCCAGATATGACTTGCTCAATCACCTCTCATGTAGCTTATCTTATGATCATGTCCAAAATTTTGCTTTCCCAGGATGAATTCTAATCTGATATTATGTGCCAGTGTGCCGGTTCTACCTCGCCACCCAGTGATGTAGACTACTCCACTCTACTATATAACTGTTGAGGATTGTTATTTTACTACTATTGAAGGTTAAATGATTGTTTACTACCCCAATAACCACCTCCAACCGGGGTACGAACAGCATATTCCGTTGAATGTAGTCCTGATCAGTATAAACTACCCCCACACCATCTTTAACAGTATCAGCCTTTACTTAAATACATATAGTATCGATATACTAATTGTTTATGGTGTGGTGTATTTGATAATTGACCAATAGTTGCTAATAGTCAACAACCACCCCCAGGCTGCAAATTCTGAAATTCACTACTATAGTCAGTTGTTCTGGTCAAATAAACACCCCCACCCCATCAAATAATAATTAAAATCCATCTCCCACCTCATATGATTATTATAATATGTGCTGGTTGTTGTTAATCGGTGCCTAGACGGTGGTATCATACCCAACACCCCTCAACGATGGGCGATGAAGGAGTATATTCAGTAGTAAAGTGGCTGTAGGGTCGTCTTAGTAGCATCTAGATATTGCAAAAACCGCCACAATATCCTCACATTGATGTATATTAAGAAGTTGTAAAAGGATTTGGGTGGTATTGTCTATTGCAAATGAGTAGTGGCACCAAACTCGATGATAACATCACGACGAAATTTTCACCTCTGGGGGCTAGTCAAAACCATGGCCACAGACGGGTGTTTAGAGGTATACTGACAACAAATAACGACCCCTAGCATGTATATATGATGTTAGGACAGGTGTGGTGTGTGTATGGTGGTGAAGGCGGCCGTCTATGTGTATCATATTAGACCGAGTAGGTCGTAATGTGCTTTGTACCCTTATTTTTTGCTAAAACAAAAATTGAGAGCCTAACTTTGAAAAGCTGTAGATATATGAAGACTTAACGAACAACCGCATATGGCATACCATTCGACACAGAACAAGGTAAGCTTTCAGCAGTAACTTTCGGAATTTGCCTAAACTGAACGTATATAAACTTATCGGCATCTATATGGCATTGTCCAAACTTTTTAGTTTTAAGGGTCAAAGATACCGCGTCCAAACTTTTTACAACTGCGGGTAGACACCTGTTGCGGTATCCTTTTAGGGTATCCTTCAGATGAATAGAGACTACTCAAGTTAATTGTAGCGGTAAATGACGCTACAAATGTTTTTGAATACCTTGATCAGTATATATATATATAGACTGAGCGGAGATATTAGTACACAAAATGATTAAATAGACAATCTTTAAGTTTATTGACTTTGGGACCCCTCCCGTATCTTCTTGCACGACTTTGCCAAGCCGATACCTCATCACTATCACCTCTTCACATTTCAGAAGGACGGACACATTGATTCCTAAAGTCGTCAAAGGATGCCGCATAGTTACCATCACTCCCTAACAAATCCATAACATCTGTAGGGCCACGATATGATGATAATGGGTCATATGTCATTGACTTCATATCCTTTGTTACCACTCTCATTTCTGCTACTGGTATACTGTCTTGAACATTCTCCTCCTTATCATCGTCGTCTACTTGCTGAGTAGAATTGTTGTTGTTTTCATTACTTCGAGTCTGAGTTATTCTTGTCTTACCCAACTCCGTTAGATACTTCCAATCAAACAATAATGCATCAGTCCTATCAGACCAAACATTAAAATCAACAATCCATACACGTTCTTGACTATCAAGGTATACATCTACTACATATTTGTGAATAGAACCATTGGCAAATCTTCGTTGTATATATGTTTCAAAGAATGCATTTATCATAATTTGTGATGGATGGATTGAATTGTCGAGTGGTGGCTGTAAGTGTGGATAAAATTTACTTGCTTGACGTTGAGATATTGCAACTGTGTAATGAATGTTAGTTGAGATGTGTCTTGAGTTTGAACTACAATTGAAGAAAATAACATATGCATCGAGTATAATACACAAGATACTTCATCAGACTCACCAAGCTCATGAGCATAAACAAAGCATCGAAATTCCATACTCGGATGTAGATTGCACCATTTCCTCATTACCAATTCATACTCGAACTCATTCGACTTTGTATCGCTGCATGATGCATTGGCATTTGTTGATATAACCTTTTCAGTTGTTGCCTTGATAGTGGATGCTGCTGCTCCTTTATCTGAATGATCATTCGATTCTTTAGTTATTGAAATACCTTCGATCATATCATTGACTTCCTCTACACCATCCTGCTTCACTGAAGCGGTATCATCATCATCTAAACAATCATCCACACTAAACTCTAAATCACTAACAATAAAATCACTACTCTTCAATAATAGGTATATATCACCAACTTTTGTACATTTTAATGATCCACAATTCATCCATGTTGCATCTTTTGGTGATGACCAGTTTAATTTTGGCATTATTACACCCAAATTATTGTTTGGACCGGATAGTGTTGATAAAGCTTCTTGTATTTGTGATGTTAGTTCAGGAAAGTTGTACTTTTTAATTCCTGTATTACTACCATCTTCATCACTATCATCCTCGTCATCATTTGAAGAAGAGTTATAACTATCATCATCAGAAGCATCATCGTTCATACAAGAGGATACCTTTTTGGCGCAGGCTGGTAAACACACTCCATCACTACTTAGGTACTCAACAAAGTCTGTAGGTAATGGACGTATTATTATACTTTCAATTGTAACATTTTTACGTATTCGTTTAGTTGTAGTGTTTGTTGTGATGGTGGATTTATCTATGTTGCGAAAGCTATGATACCAAGATGAAAATTGAGTTGCTTGTGCTTCTGACTTTGTTGGTTTAATTGGTGTGTGAGATGGTATGTCGCCACCTCTTTCACAGCCATTATCTACCTGTTGAGACAACATATTGCAAAGTATAATAAGTTTAGCGTTTCTCCTCTGAGGTGCAGATTCATATGGCGAGCAAACTGCATACAGATAATATCTGTTTCTTCTACCAACTAACAATTATGGCCGTGATGAGCATACAAAAGTGCCGTAGGCATGGTAGTAGTGGGATGAGACGATATTCTAGTCTCGTATTGCAAGTTGCTGTAATTTTGTGCATATCTTGTGTTGTGGCGAATGCAAAACAACTTTCACCCTCCAACAAATTATTGTTGAAGATATCTTCTAACAATGATATGTTTGATACTACTACAACTCGTATCAATGTGCTATCAAAAGTTAATAATATTAGGGCAGGTGGGGGTTTAGTAAAGGTTAAAAGAGAAAGTAATAAGCCAGCCTCTACGGATACCAACGTTGTGTCTACTATATTGTTAATTATTGATCAAACTATCAATCTTTCAAGTGCTGCATTTGTAGCATCAGGATTCTTTGGTGCCTTCGTTGCTTCATATATGATATCTAAATTACATCAAATCATACCAACGTTAACATCCTCGGACGGTCTACTAGGTAGTATCATTAACAATGATGCGATTAGTATACAGTATAAGATTCACACTAATGTTATATTGCCGCGATTAACAGTCTTGACAATTATTGGTATGCTATTGCTGAATGTTATACCAGGTATACAAATTAATAATTCATTTGGAAGACTAAGCGATATATCCTTCATTGCAATATTATGGACATATTCAAGGCGTTCTGATCCAATAATGGGAGGATTAATTGGATTTACACACTTGACAATATCAATTCTATCCAACATACTAGGGAATAGACGACTTATCAATTCTCTAGATCATTTACAAGATATAAGATTGAAGTCATTGTCTAATGAATTAAGAGAGTATGAAGATTATGTCGATCCTGCAAAGAAGGAAAGGGTATCGCGAAAACCTGTTATTGTAGCTGGGGGTGACGAATCGTGGAATACTAAGTTTACTCTGTTGATATCCAAAGTGATGAACTCTGCATCTTTCTTGGTTGTCTGGCCACAATTATTTTTAGGATTATACATGTTGCTTGGATGCTTTACTGATGTCGGCAATATGAGGATAGGAATGTTATCGAATCGTCTAGTGGCATTGTATTGGGGAATTGCTCTTGTTAAGATGGTCTTGCATCTACTACACCCCTAGGGCTTGGTTAGGGACTTGATCGATGCACTGGGCTTTGTTGGTTTGATCGATACTCTAGCTTGATGAGGGGTCCAAAAGATTAATTTAATCATATGTTATAATTACCGGGTACATTTAGATGATGTTATCTAGCATATCAATATCAACCAGACAATCATATCAACAACCTTCTACTCTCTGTCTTCTCTAATGAGTATCAAGACAATGAATCAAACCTCACCCACGGCATCTTCCCCAGCCGTATTTAGGCTTGATTGCAGTAGTATTTGCCGCAACATTCTTTTCTTGCCATCAATCTTTCAATTAGTGATGGTCCTCTTGTCATTGTTGATTGTCATTAGAGAGAACGTGTTTCAATCAGAAAGAATGAAGTGGCCCTTACTTCTCATTGAAGTAGTCATTGTGACATAAATGGTGATCATTTTATTACTGCTGGCATGTCAAGCGTGATACCTCATTACATACACCCCACTGATGTGTATTCTATTCATAGCGGCTTATCATTTACGATTATATAACGATAGCATACCACTACTGACGAAACATAAGCACAAAGCTATTTACTTAAAGCTATTGCATTTAAGACCACATCTTGTGTCATTAATTACAAAAGTATCTTCGACTCAATAGCATCGTCGTAGTCGTATTTGTATATCAAGCTTAGCTCCTCTGCACAACCATGTTAAGGCACGGAGTAACCAAACGTGGTGATACAATAACACCCCGAACAATCACACCAACAACTACACACTCAAATGATGGTATCATCAATAAAGATAATAATAGTCATCATGCCGCAGTCCATTCTATATTGCAAAGTAGTCGCGATAAACGTACTAAAAGAAGAGGTCGTAGTGCATCATTATCAGGTAGTAGACATTCACGTAGTTTACTTGGTAGTAGTTTGAGATATGTTAGTCCTAGTCCTACCTCTACCAATAGTGTAACAAGATATACACAGTCAATGACCAATATTACTTCGACGACGTTAGTACAATATCTTGATGATGATCAAGAGGAAATATTGCAATCAGCTGAATCTATAGCAGAATCACTACCAGCCTCTGCCGCACAAAGCAGTAGAAGGAGAGGACAATCATTATCACGTTTATTACCCAAACGTAGTAGAGGAAGGAGTTTACAACCACGACGTGCATCAAAAACAGCTTCCTCGGGAGGGAAGAGCAATAGTAATCGTCGATCACCATCACCTAATCAATTGTATTGTAATGGATTACCTCGGAGTGAGGCTATCCCTTCTTCAACATCTCTTGCTACTATTAACAATCACCCTGTTGATGGCAATGAGGAACAGAAGGCTGCTACTTCAGATGATGATATTATAATCTACCAAGTCTCTTCAACTCCCAACAACATCTCTACTAAGAAATTGGCACTTGAAACACACTTACAACGTACTACAACCCCTACTACTGCTACTTCTACCAATCCACAATCACAAACTATCAATCAAACTATGCAATCAAGTTACAAATCATTACAAACTACCGAAGAAGAACAGAGTAAGTATTCAATATTATCAGCTGAAACTTACTCATCACATAAGAAAAAGGTATTATTGGATAATGAATGTTCAGTAATGAAAGTAATACCAGAGAAGGATAAGAGTAAGAAAAAGAAGAGTGTTTGGATGACAATGAAGAATGGATTCAAAAAGAAGAAGAATAAGGATGGCAATAAGAAGTCTAAGATGGGATCTCAACCTAGTACGGATGACATCTCCAAGGATTACTCATCATCGCCAAGTCGATTAACAACAGCAGATGAAAGTAATCGTAGTGGTAATACAAATTTAACATCACCATCCTTATCGGGATCAATTAATGATTCTCTTCGTGGTGATAGTCAATATAACAATGGAGAAGGCATTCAATACAACAAACACGAAGAGCAAGAAGAGGATGACAGTGATGTACCATGGTTCCCAACAATGAGCATGTTATTGCAAACTGGACAATTGGATTGTATTGAAAGTGATTCTGATGAAGATAATTATGATAAGAGTAGTAATCTTGATAATAGTAGTAGTAGGGAGGTTACACCTGAAAGAAGTGGCGGAAGTGTCGTTCATGAAGAGGAGAATGGTAACGAGTTGTTAGTTACTGCCTGTAATGCTAGTCAGAGGAGTATGGAATATCAGACACAACAGCAACAGAAACAACAATTGGTAGTAGTTTCGGGACATGAATTTGAAAATAGTGATGTTCGACTATTCAAACGGAATAGTTCCTATGAGGTTGAGAATGTTGTAATTGATAATGATATCAAGGCAATAGCAGAGAATGAAGACCGTACAGCCGATCCAGATGAATTCATGATGGATAGTTTCTGTAATCGTGTCGCGACATCCTACATGACTAAGCGTAGTTTAGACGGCACCGATATTATACATTGTTGTGATATGGAAAGTAAAGCAGATGAAAGCACGTTGAGTAAGGAGGATACAGTGTATTCAACATCAGTTACACAACAACAGCAGAACACTACTACACGTAGTAATAGTCGTCGTAAGTCAAGAGGAAAATCACGTGATATGATACGTAGTTTAAGTGCAAGTATAACAAGGAGGGGACGTAGTCGGGGTAGGGTAAAGAAGAATGAACACAATCAAATGATTAGGAGACGAGAGAATGGTATTACTATTCATGAGAATCAAGTTCATGAGAGTAATGAAGAACCTACATCATCTTCATTAAGTGAACAAGACAAGAAGAAGAGTACCGGATCTATCACGGCTTCATTATCAACTGCCGATTCGAATAATAACCCTACTACTGCTGTTAAAGTATCTGCTTCACGCCGGGGTAGGTCAAGATCCTTGTTCCGTAACATTCTACCCACAAGATCTTCTCGTGGACGTGGCGTTTCACTAGACACTCGTGTTCACACTCAACAAGTCAATGAGACTTATGGATGCCAAATGATTGTTACGAAGAAGCGTGATGCCCAAAGTCTTCCCCGTCGTTCTTCCACTACAAACAAGCCAATCATCCCCAAGGTATCAAGTCTTGATTGTAGTAACGCTAGCTCTCTCGCCGAGTTGTCAGTTCTCTCATCTGGACTAGAAGAAAGAAAGGCACCCAAGCGTAAGAAGTGTCTAGTCTGTCGTCAAAAGATACCTCGAGGTGAAGGTATACAATACATGAACAACTTTTACTTTTGTTCCAATGATTGCTTCCAGTGTTCACTATGCCACAAGCAACTTGTTGAGAATGATGATACTACACAGATTATATCGAATGCTAGGGGTAGTATTGTCCAATGTGATGTTTGTGCCAAGGCTATCATGGGATATCCTACTTCTCTAATTCCTCAAGAAGCTCGTGCTAATGATGGAGCTGATACTCAAGTCAGTACTTTGAATGAGTATAGTGTCCAAGTTGATGAGTCTCAAGCAGAAGAAGATACTGTTGCTGTTCCAAGACTCTCGGCTTTAACAAGGGAAACTACCGCAGAAGCATTAGCCAAGGCCGCCAAGCGTATAGCTGAGAAGGTATCAATCAAGATGTCTCTATCAAGTGATGGAGATGATGATGATGATCAGCAGTTATCAACATTGTACTTTACACAGAATGAAGACGAGAAACATCAATCGAAACGGTCCTTGCGTGCCAATCATAGCGACAAGAGTAATATGGAGGGAGAAGACTCTTCTGCTGACCCATGTAGCAAGATCAAGTATGAACTAGATGCAGATGTATTTGGTAACCCAAATTATGACGGTTATGAATGCAGTATCAATGATATGTTTGATGAACACGAACCAACCGGTCCAGCTCGCGTTACTACACTTCGCTTGCCCAAGTTGCAAATGCAAAGAGACGAGATTGATGGTACCATAAGCCAGCAGCTGTCAATAGAGCTCTGCTGGGTTGATGATGACGAGGATGAAGTAGGACCTTATCGACCTTCCACTGGCACACCAACCCCATGGAATCAAGATATTATGGTTCAAAAAGACCACGCTGGGGACTTCATACAACCACAACGTTGTGGTTATGCCAAGTTATCAATCGAGCAGTTTCAAAGTGAGGGCATAACGAAGAAGGAGACAGTCATGAAAGTATTACGACAAACATGGGAATACAAAGAAGAGAATGTAATATATACTTTTACATTTGCCGTGCCCTTCAAGGTCATGTACATCTCATGGGATATTTGTGACGGTGACGAGCTAGACTTTACCCAGAGCATGTTTGAAGTGTCTATAAGGTATGACGTACCAGAAGACACCGAGCCTGAGGCAACGATTGATCCAAGTGTTTCCATTATTGAATCTGATTGTGCAGCTATTCCTCTCAAGAGTTCTCCCATAAGTGGTGATGCAACTAAGATGACAACTGAGAAGGATGATGATGTCAATACACTGGATGACCATTCGATGCCCAACGCCGTGTATGTTAGAACAGTATCTGGAGATGACACTCTCCTATCTTCTACAGCTGGGCGTTCCTCACAGCTTATCTTACCAAGGAAGAATAGGGGATCAATTGACCCCGATCGCGATGAGAATGATACCCTCTCCGAGTTATTGTCCGTTGCAAGCTGTATGAATTCAAGTATTGCTTTACCTTCCATAACATATGTCAAGGTTGAGAAGAAGAAACACGATGAGGAGGTAGGTCTCTCATTGATTGAAAAGAATGGTGCCACGATCGTAGCTGAAGTGTCAAGGAGTGGTTTATTTGCAAACTCAAAGCTCAAGGAGGGAAGCGAGCTCTTGGCCATTAACGGGCATTGCGTACGAGGCCCTAGAAGTGTGATGCGGATAACCAAGGACTTAGTTGGAAAGGTAGTTATTATGCTAACAGATAGTCCGTCACCTCCAGGCTGCCGCTTCGTTGTGAAGAGACACAACTACACTGGCTTTGGTACAGCTTCGAAACTTGCCGAAGACATTACACTCGAGTCTGTTAACTCGTTGGTTCGTGTGAAAGGCATTAAAGAAGACGGTGTCTTTCAAGGATCACCAATTTGTAAGGGTGATATTTGCCTTTCTGTTGACGGCGTACCAACAGTCAATGAAGGCGTAGCCGCAAGAGCCTTGGGACGATCAAACAGTATGGTTGCACTGCTTATCTTCTCCCTCTCAGACTTCTGGAAAGGTATGGTTGAGTTCAGTATCGACGAGAAGTACAATCGATGGTGGAAGAAGGATAACCTGTGTAAATTGCTTTGGGGTAATGAGGATTGTGCACCAATTACATTAAAGTTTGACGAATCAACAGGATTGTGTTCCGCGAGTGGGAATGAGGAGAAAGATGTAGACTTGAGATATATCAATATTACTGCCGAGCGTATCATGAAGCTACTGACGAATAGTATTCAGGAATATCAAGCTACATCAATCAATAAGAAACGACGAGACTCAAGCCGGTCCTTGAGTGTCTCGCCCAGTGGGAAGATGAAGAATAGAAGCGATGTCTACAGAAGAGCATTAATCAAGCTCGATGAAATGAGAGAGGCTGGAATGTCTCAGGAAGAGTATGAAGCTGGTCGACAAGCCTTGGCTCAAGTCGCTATCTCAAATGCCTCGTAGGAGGTATGTGTGTTTTATGTTTCACTAGTGTATGATAAAGACTAGAATTGTTTTTGATAACGAGAGCAAATAAAGGATCCAAAGCTATACCAGTTTCTCAACCAACAAGGGGCTGTAAAAGTGTTGCCGTCATCTCTAGACTTGTGCTGGGGGCATTCCACACCTTGTTCTATCAATATATGCTCAGCCGTCATCTCCGAGAGGCCACTTTATGGCCAAACATTGCCCAATGTATGAGAGACAAATGAGGATACCGAACCATCTGAGGAGGCACGTCGCCGAATATCATACTGTGATGAGCAATCTGTAGGAGGGGTATGTCATTCGTAGATTAATTTACTATGTTACATACGACTATCAGCATTAATCTGCGCATCAATCGTCGTATTTCCCCTCTTCAAACAAACCCACTTTCCTTTTTCGGAATCTACATTATGTGGTTTATTCCCCCCCCCCACCC
>Ga0214481_100112_pt1 | contig 37417 bp, 24 predicted proteins | sample M1_20Mar14CPVII9_4_FD_165057 | JGI IMG/M metagenome (GOLD analysis project Ga0214481, IMG submission 165057) | Marine eukaryotic communities from Monterey Bay, California, United States - M1_20Mar14CPVII9sort6BwellG10 | ecosystem: Environmental > Aquatic > Marine > Unclassified | place: USA...
AACTCTTTGGCCACAAGAAGGGCGCTTTCACAAGTGCCGACCGAGATCATATTGGTTGGTTTGAGCAAGCCGATCGTGGAACACTTTTTCTGGATGAAATTGGTGAACTGTCGCTCGAGGGACAGGCGAAACTTCTCCGGACGTTGGAGGGCCATCCTTTTCTCCCCGTGGGAGGAACGAAAGAAGTCAAAGTGGATGTGCGTGTTATTTGTGCAACCAATCGTGACTTAAAAGAATTCGTTGCAGAGAAACAGTTTCGTGAAGATCTATTTTACCGACTCAGCGTTTACGAATTAATGATCCCGCCGCTTCGGGATCGGGACAATGATATTCAACGGCTGATTGATTTTTTCCTCGAGCATTTTCGAGGTCAACACGGCCATCCAAAAATGAAGTTGTCAAAAAAGGCGAACTCCCGCTTGCTGGCTTACCATTGGCCTGGAAATGTGCGACAGCTCAGGAACGTTATTGATAGTTCAATTGTGATGGCGGATGGAAATGAAATCCAATTGAGTGACCTCGGGATTCGTGAACCTAACAGTGACGAATTGGGGACGCTCAATATTGCTGATTGGGAAAAGCGATTGATTCGGGATGCACTAAAACGGACTGGAGGAAATATTCCTCAAGCAGCAGAACTGCTTGGTATCAGTCGTGCTACCCTATATCGAAAACTCGACGACCATGAAGAATACAAGGACAATTAGATCGACGCTCAATTTGTGTGTTTGAGCAAGTCGCGGGATTGACCTTACTGCGCCAGCTTGTCCAGAAATGGAACCGGGAAATCTGGTTCGGTGGTTCGGCTTTCTAAAAAATTTGGTCTCGAGATTTGCAACAATTTCTGGATGTTTACTAGCGACATCGTTCGACTCGGAAGGATCTGTGTCAAGGTTGTAAAGTTCCCAGGCGAGCGGTTGCTTTCCTTTTTTAAGATTTCTTCTCAGTGCTTTCCAATTCCCATCTCGGATAGCAATGATTCCACCGTAGCCATTGAATTCCCAGATCATGGGGTGCTCACGTTTAGGGGCGGTTTCTGCTTTCATTGCACCGGTAAGATCAATGCCGTCGAGCGTTTGTTTTGTCTCGACTGGGGCCTCAGCAATTTTGGCAAGAGTTGGAAACCAATCGGGGAAATAGGATGGGGTAGTGATCGTTGACCCCGGTTTAACATGATCCGGCCAGCGAACAACGCAAGGAACGCGAATGCCACCTTCATAACAACTCCCTTTAAATCCTTTTAATCCTCCCGTTGAATTAAAAAAAGTGGATGCGGCACCGCCGACGTGGAATCGAGGGTCACGGCTACCGTGGGTTGGTCCATTGTCGGATGTGAAAATAACGATGGTGTTTTTATCCAAGTTGAATTTTTTCAAGTTTTCTAAAATAGTACCCACGTGCTCATCTAGATCAGAAATCATCGCTGCGTATCCGGCCCGCGGTCGCGGGTGGGGGAGGTAGCCATTTTGCCCTCGGTAGACGCCATTTTCGTCGTCCCATTCTGTGGGATACTGATCGATCCATTCTTGTGGCGGCTGCATGGCGACATGAGGTTCGACGAAGGGCAGATAAAGGAAGAAGGGTTTGTTTTTATTTTTTTCAATAAACTTGACTGCTTCGTCAAGAATGAGATCAGGTGCATAATTTTCCGCACGGTAATCATCGGCTCGCACTTCGCCCGACGGTAATTTCAAATGCCCTGGGATTGGAAAATTATTTATCCGCACTTCTTTTTCGTTGCTGTCGAGAAAGGGTGGATAGTAGCTGTGAGCATTTCGTTGACAGTTGTATCCGTAATAGCGGTCAAAGCCCTGCTTCATCGGAGACCCTGTTGTATTGGAAGGCCCCAATCCCCATTTCCCAAAAGCTCCATTGGTATATCCGACTGATTTGAGAACTTCTGCAATCGTCACGATTTCGTCGGTGATCGGGAATTGGCCCGGGAATATTCTTCCGTTGCCGGAGTCTCGATTTCCTCGGATTTCCGCATGGGCCAAGTTTTGGCCGGTAAGCAGGGTGCAGCGTGCAGGGGCGCAAACCGGAGCGCCCGTATAGTGCTGTGTGAACCGGGCGCCTTCGGATGCCAGGTGGTCGATATTAGGTGTTTTGATTTTATCCTGGCCATAGCAACCAAGTTCACCATAGCCGAGGTCATCGGCAAGAATGAAAACAATGTTAGGCGGGGTGTTTTGCTGAGCTGCTGCGACCTTAACCATCGGAAACGCACAGAAGATCAAAGCAAAAACGAGATGGGGTTGAATAAGGAATTGCATTAAGGCGATCCGTAGAAATCAAAAATTAATTGTCGAATGAATTGTCAATTCTAACTAATATTTCAAGTCCATGGGATGGGATAAAATCGAATCGTGATTTTTCAGATTAAAAAGCAACTTTGAGTTGCCACTCCGTGTGCCTTTGACGACACTTGGGACTAGTCGACCTTGGAAATTGTTGCCAGTAGTCATTTGCCAGGATGAATCGATAATTTTTCAAAAGGTAGATTCTTGATGATTGAGAGTGGGAAGCAGGGTAGATCGGTCGGGTTCACAACTAAGATTGTGATTTCATTGTTGCTTGGTTTGGTTTGCGGATTGTTTTTTGGCGAATCGATTCAGTGGATCAAGTGGGTGGGGGATGCGTTCGTTGGATTGTTGCAGATGGCAGTTTTGCCTTTCGTTGCCGCATCACTGATTGTCAACGTTGGACGGTTGTCAGCCGAAACGGGTTGGAAATTGTTGCGAATCTCATCGTTGGTGCTGTGTGCATTGTGGATGGTAAGTCTCATTGCATTGGCCATTTCGATTCAAGCGTTTCCAGTGTGGGATACCGGATCGTTTTATAGTAGTAATTTTAACGAAGTGCCGCCTTCACAAGATTGGCTTGAATTATTTATCCCTGCGAATCCATTCAGTTCGCTGGCCAACAACGCGATTCCCGCGGTGGTTGTTTTTTCGCTGGGGCTGGGGGTGGCGATCATGGCATTGCCTAACAAATCTCGATTGCTGGAACCTCTGGATGTTGCCGTCGATGCTTTGGCAAGACTGAACAAGTTGGTGGTGAAAATGACGCCCGTCGGAATGTTTGCGATTGTCGCATATACCGCGGGCACTATCGATTTGAATCAACTTAGTTTGATTCAAGGTTATATCCTTACCTACGCGGGATCTTCGATTGTTCTTTGTTTCGTAGTACTTCCTCTTTTAATCGCGGCAATTACCCCTTATCGATTCGGCGAATTGGTGACTACGTTGCGAGATCCGCTGATTGCAGCATTCGTTATTGGAAACTCGTTTGTCGTATTGCCGATGATTGTCGAAGCGGTAAAAAAATTGGAAGATGACCATGAGCGCGAGGGAATTGTGGATGCGTTGTCGAGTCCGCAACCCGAGTATCTTGTGCCTTTGGCTTATCCGTTTCCAGATTTAGGCCGTATTTTAGGTTTAGTTTTTATCCCATTCGCCGCTTGGTTTTACGGGACTTCGATTGATTTGGATCGCTATCCAGTGCTTGCGGGGGTTGGGTTGCTTGGTTCATTTGGCAAGCCAGTCGTTACGATTCCACTGTTGCTAGATGTGGCTGAGCTTCCGAGTGACATTTTTAATTTGTTTTTGGCATCAGGGGTCATTGCTGCACGGTTTGGCGATTTGATGAAGACAACGCACCTAGTGGCTTTCACCGTGATTGTTAGTTGTTGCATCAATGGAGTCGTACGGTGGGATTTTCGTAAGGTAGCGTTAGCGGCGGCAGTCTCTTGCCTGTTGCTGGCGTTCAATGCAGGTCTTATTCGAAGTTATCTCGACGTAAGTTTTAAAGAGCAGTATTCCCGGTCGGATTTGGTTTCCGAGCGTCAGTTGGTCTTTTTCAATGACAGAGTGAAGTCAAGTATCAGCTCTCGAGTTACCTCGGTTCAAGACGGTTGGGCTAGTGGCAATTCAGGCAGCGAGGCTCGATTAGACATGATTCAAACGCGAGGAGCGTTACGTGTTGGCTTTGAGTCGGCAAAGATGCCCTTCTCCTATGCCAATGCCGACGGTTCGCTCGTCGGTTTCGATATCGACATGGCCTATTATCTGGCCGATGACCTCCAAGTCAGTCTTGAATTTGTTCCGATAAAAATGAGTGAATTGCAAACGCATCTGGAGTCTGGGGAAATCGACATCGCGATGTCCGCCATTGAGGGCACGATTGAGCAAGCGATCCAACTACCGGCCGGTTTGCCGTATATGGATGTAACTCTGGCGGTAGTGGTGCCTGATCACAGAAAAAGAGATTTTCGTTCGAAGAAGGATATCTTAAAGATTCCGGATTTGAAGTTAGCCGTAATTGAAAATAGTTTTTTTGCTGACCGAGTGAAGCGACTGGTTCCGACGGAGTTTGAGGTCGTCGAATTGAACTCTGCCAGCGAATATTTTGACGGGCGTGATGTAGAGGCCGATGGTATCGTGATGAGTGCCGAGTCAGGATCAGCGTGGACGATGTTGAGGCCCCAGTTTGCGGTCGCCAATCCGCTTCAGGGGGAAATACAGGTTCCGATTTACTATCTAACCGCGAGCGATTTTGCGTTTGAGAAGTTTTTGAAAAACTGGCTAGCTTTGAAAAAAGCGGATGGAACTTACAGGCGATTGTACGATTACTGGATTCTTGGAATCGACGCTTCTTCGCCTGTGCCCCGTTGGTGCATCCTGCGCGATGTCTTGGGTTGGCAGGAATAGGGTGTTTCAAGGCTTAGAGATGTCGATGGAGTCAAATCGCCATTTCAGTAGATGGACACTAGTGATTGGCCGAAGACCTAGTTTTCCGCGTCAGCAAAAGGCTTTTTAACCAGAGCAAAACTAGGGGCAAATTTGTGATTGAAGCGGAGGCAAACTTTTTGACCCTTCTGAAGCGAATCGTCGATTCGGGAAATTTCAGCCTGATCAATTCGATGCACGTTCTTTTCACAAAACCCCAAGAAATGGTTTTTGTCAGTCGTATCCATGTCGTTCCAATCGGCTGATCGCATTGGCGAGTGGCCAGAGGGAGTAACCTCAATACCTGAGGGAAGTGATTGCCGCGTTCGCAGCAACATCTAACTTTCCAGTCAATTTTGGGTGGGAATGAAACTAATCCATTCACTTCAAGAGAGACGTTTGACTGGAACGATTTGTTAGCTGAAAAATGAAGATCGCGGCATTTTGTTAGAATTAAATAAAAAAAGCCAGCAACACACTAGGTTTTGCTGGCTTTTTAGTACCGGTGAGAGGACTTGAACCTCCACGGGGTTGCCCCCAATGGATTTTGAATCCATCGCGTCTGCCAATTCCGCCACACCGGCGTAGTCAATTAGCAGGCTCGAAATTGTAAACAACTCCAAGCCCCATCGACAAGTCCTAACTTTGCTCTCGGGTGATTTTGAAAACAATCGCAAAGAAAAAAGCGGCCTTACGTTCGTAAAGATTCGAGGAGTGGTGTTTTTGAGATAATCCGTGATGCATAAAAACCGACAAGCAACCCGACGGCAATGATCACGCTAAACATCAGGCTCAATTCGAGCCATGGGGCGGTCGCGGTGCCAACGAGCCAGTGGGGGATTGTTGTGAAAAGGGCTGAAAAAATGCCAATGCCCAATCCAATAAGCAGCAGCCAGGCGTTTTCCAAAACAACCATTTTTGCCAAAGTGTTGCGTTGGAAGCCAACCGCCCGCATCAAGCCAAGCTCTTTTTTACGTTCTAAGACGCTGCGAATTTGGACGGCAGCAAGACCGAAAGTTCCCAGTAATAAACCAAGTGCCCCAAGTGTTTGAAAGGTACTGATATAAGTGTTTTGAACCGACATGAAGTTGCTCAGTAGTACCTCAGCTGAGCGAGCATCGAATCCCTGATCCCCAAGCCTTTCTTCCAGCAAAGCAATGTCCGATTCGTCTGACTGTCCTCCGGTAGAAGATTCGCGGATTAAGAAATACTGGTAACCGCCAATGGTTGGAAACGCTTTTTCAAAGTCCTGTTCCGAGATAATAAGGCTACCTTGGAGAAGTGTGTTTTCTAAAAATCCTACCACCCGAACGTAAATCGACTCTCCCGAGTCATATTCAATTTGCTTAACAGTATTAAGTATGTAGATCTTCAAGCTGTAGTTAGCTGTGTTCTTGTCGATCACGACCGGGATTGGATCTTCTTCGGTACCTAAATGGGGCTGCGGAGATTCAAGCAAACGCCACGGGTTTTGTTTTTCTAACTCTGTTGAGGCAAGCGAAGCGCTCCATGCGAAGCGACCTGCTTCACCTTTATCAAATTCTTGAATGAACTGAGGGTTCACGCCGAGGATTCGAGGCTGGGAGGATTGGTATAAGTTGTTGCAGCTTGCATCCTCGCCCGGTTTGAGTCGTAAGGCAGAAATCTCGGTTCCTCTACGCAACTTGTTTTCTGCTCCGAGTGCAAGCTCCTGGCCTTCAGGGTTATTTAAATCGTAATAGATGGGTTGGCTACTTTGGGCAACCCATTCGAAACCGCCCGTGCCACGCTCAGAGGGGGTTAAGCGAAATGAGCTTACGGCGGCAATTAAAAAACAGGCAACCGCGACTAGCCCAATCGTCATAGTGCTGCGAAGGGGGTTTCTTTGGAAGCTCATGATTGCCAGGCGGGAAAGGTTTAAACGCCCGGATGAATGGGCTTTGGTGGATCTCTTAAAGGTTCGATAGACGGACATTAGAAGTGAAGCGAGGATCAGAAATCCTGCGCCTAAGAACGCACCCGCCTGCGCTTCCCCCGCTAGTTGTGTTGCGGCAGCGGTGAGGCCAACGGCGGTTAATGCGAGGATGCCAATGATCATCAGGCCTGTAGTGCGTGTCTTGGATGATTGATTTCCAAGTGACTCTAGTTGGCCGCTGATGAGTAAATGAACTGGCTGATTGCGAGTTCTTCTCAAAGCCCAGGCAATCGTCAGAATGCAGATGATTAACCCACTGAAAAAACCGATACTGAGGCTTAGTGGTGAAATGTGAATGCTCAAAAACGGCCTGGAAATTGCGCCCACCCACCATGTTTTGAGGCCAAAGATCATGAGCCATGCGTACCCCATTCCCAGTGAGACACCGATCACGGCTCCAAGGCAAGAGACAGATGCCATCTCGTAAAGACAGATTCGACGAATCTGGTTTTGTGGAAACCCGAGAGCCTTTAGCAATCCCAGTTCACTTGCCCGCTGCTGCAATCCGAGTCGGAACAGCAAGGAAACCAATATTAAAGCCGCGCCAATCACAAACATGCTCAAGGCAAGGAACAAGAAATCAAACGGCGTCGAGCCCGAGGAGGCGTCAATTCCCTGCTGTTTTATTTGCACTAAGTGAAGCCCAAGTTCTGCATCGTCGTCGATAAATTGAGCCAAAAGCGTCTCTGACACCTCTTCGCTGGAACCTGCGGAAATCGGGATGCGAAAACTCGTGATGTTTCCAAAACGACTGTCCCACAGTTCTTGACCCATCGCGAGCGAGACGAATGCTTTAGGTGTCGTTCTGTGGTTTCCCCAGTAATCGTCATCTTGGGGTCTGATTTTGCCTGCCGTGTCGAACGGCAGGTCCCAGTTTTCGATTGATTGCGCATCAGTCACTCCGGGGACTTCAGGAGTTAAATTTGGATCGTTTGCCAAGGTTGGACGCTGTTTGAATTCTGCGGGACTGACCTGGCCGCGACGAGAGACTCGAAACGCTTTATCTGGTTCGGTAAGTTTTGCAATGTCGACGACAGTGAGTTCCACTGAATTTTCTTTTTGAGCCCCGTGAGTTGTCTCCGGTTCAAAGAATGTTACGACGACAGAGTCTCCTTTCGTCGCATTGAGGTCGTCGGCTGCCCATTGGTTTAGGACGATCTCATTGGCTTTGATCGGCTGAACGGGATCGCCCGTGAGCGCGGAGAGCGGTTCAAATGCATTGTCAAAATCAACTGCAGCAACCATGGAGAACGGGATTCCGGAATCGGTTTCCGATTTGCGAATATCGTTTGCGAGGTAGGTGAAGATGGGCATGGCGGTTGGAAAGGCCGTAGCCGTAGATTTTGCTACTTCGTCACTCAGGACGAGGCGATCAGAAGAAAGGCTCCAGTAATCGAAAATCGTCTCATCTCCACTCTCACCTGAAAATGTCTGTGTGACGCGTTTGAGAGATAGTCCATAGTCTTCGAGCGAGGGCCGAAGAGATTGTCGCAGTTGCTCCGAATCCATTTCAGTGGGGAGAGCTGTCCCTTTTCCGCTAATCAAGATTAGGTTGGCTTGAGCGGGATCGGATTTATGCTGGAGTACCGAGCGGTTGAGTGAATCTTGCAGCAATTGGATCGACACATAAACGTTGTAGGGGTCGGCTTGAGATGGATAGAGTCCGAACCTGCCAAGTCCTGACATTGGTAAAATTTCAATGACTTTCAAATCGACGATACTCTCGATTAAATCACTCTTTTTACCGAGAGCGCTGTCTGCGGGTAGCTGGTTTCGTTTCGGAATCCGAACCGTAATTCTGGCGTCTCCGGATTCGACCTCGGAATTACTGATTTGGAGGTCATCAGCTACGGCCTGATTGATGATGATGCTATCTTCATCGAGCTCTTTCCGAATCAGTTCGCCATTTTGTTCAAATTTCCAGAATTGTGGCGTGATCCCGAGGACAGTAACTTGCCCCGCTCGAAGTTTGGAATTGGTCGCGTTTTGGACAGTGCCACCCGGGAATAAAATCGCCGGGCTTGCCTGAGTATAGTTTTCTTTAAACTCAGTTGTTTCGCTAAGCGTTTCAGCAAGCGATTGACCGAAGAAGCCATCGGAAAACATTATTTCGTCGATCATGCCAAGGCGTTCGAGCGTAAGTTCGCGAAGGCTGTTCCGCATACTGTCGCCGACAATTAGGGCGCCGGTCAGTACAGCGGTTGCGGCCGCTACACCCAGCGCAATCGCTAGGTTGGTGCGACGAAAGTAGAATAGACTCTTGATTGCGATTTGCCAACGATTCATACGGTTGCAAACCTCCCGTCAACCAATCGCGTTTGATTTTGAAAAACCGAGGCTAATTTTGAAGAGTGGGTGACACAAATTAAAATCATGTTGTGTTGGCTTTGAAGATCGAGCAAGAGTTGGCCCGTCTTCTCAGCATTCGCTTGATCCAGGCTACCCGTTGGCTCGTCTGCCAATAGCAAAATTGGCTCTTGGATTAAAGCTCGAGCTACGGCAACCCGTTGTCGCTCGCCGCCGGACAAGGCTGCTGGCCGGTGATCAAGTCGATCGGAGAGACCAACTGAATCAAGCAGGTCTTTGCCGCGTTGAATCGAATTGGAATCGGTCTCGCCCGTAGCAACCATTGGTAGAAGCACATTTTCGAGAGCAGTCAATTGCGGAAGTAAATGGTGTTCTTGGAAGATAAATCCAATGTTCTCGTTCCGAAATTGGGCGAGTTGATTTTCATTGAGCTCAGTGAAATCGCTGCCCATTAAACTAACACTGCCAGAGCTTGGCAAATCTAGTGTCCCAGCGATATGGAGAAACGTACTTTTGCCGCTACCGCTGTCACCGATGACTGCCATGTTTTGGCCTCGATCAAGTTCGGTAGAGATCCCGTCAAGGATTCGCAGTGGGCCTGTCGGGGTGTCGAATTCTTTGCTTACTGCGTTGGCAACAAAATCGGGCATGGATGCCCTCCATTGGATGGGTTTACCGGTTTTTGATAATTGGTCTCAGCGTTCGACCGAGTCCGTGGGTTCAGCGATGGATTGCTGTTCGTGTGCTGGGTTCAGTTGAGATCAACACGGTGAGATGTTGATGAACTGAGTGATCAGCTTCCTAAATTCTAATGGTTCTCAAGAAGAGCCATACACCCCAGTCCGTAAAATGAATACTCGACGTCATGGGCCGTGTCCCAGGCTGCCGCCTGAAAACCGCCTTCGGGCCGTTGCATTGATTCCACGAACCGGCGGTACGACGCAATGTCTATTTCCTCGAACGCATCGAGGTCAATTAAAGTTAGAGCTCCGGTGAAAGAACTTAAGAGATCCGCGATTGGAATCCGGGTGTTAGCCCGAAGCCCACCTTCATCAGTTTGCATCTCGACTAGGAAATCGAGGGTGGTAGCAACCAATTCTGGATCTTTTGATTCGTCAATTGCATCGAGAATGAGAAGGCTGGCAACGGCTGCTGCCGTTGGATTGGTTCCCGGTCGTTTGCTGACCCGGATCTCGTGCCAGCCGCCATCGACATCGCGTCTCGAATCTAGAAATTTGATCGCCATTTCCGGGTTGGGAATTGGGCATTCGATTAGTTGTAACACCAGTAGGACTAGAAACGTGTGATAGGTGCTTCCTGCATTGCCCTCGGGAGCTTTGGCATAGCCGCCATCCTCTCGCCGGAGGGTTTCGAGAAACGTGGCCACCTGAGTACGCCAGCTCGGATCAGCGTCGCTGAAAATGTCTTTTCCGGATGAAATTTTTAAGAGATTGGCGGCGTAAAAAAGCGAGAAAAAATCGACGATCGTTTGGCGAGATGAAAGCTGTGGCTTGAGGTATGACTCAATGCGATCGGCAACGTCTCCATAGAGTTCACCAAGAATGGAGAGTCCTCGCATCGCGAATGTTGTGTAATAAAGATCGCTCCCCCCTTCCCTGCCGGAAAACCCACCATCGGATTGTTGTGCGGAGAGGAAGTAATTTTTGTGAAGTTCACGGGTCTCTGGTGAGAGTTTGCCAACGCCCTGAGCCAGTCGAACCGTTAGGTTTTGCAAATAGACTGACATGAAGATTAAGTCTCTCTTAACAAAAAGCTAGGACTGTTGTGGATTTGCAAGAAATGGCTTGATTGCGTTGACGAATTCAATGGGAGTCTCGACCGACTGGGGACGCTCTCCGTGTTTCATTAAACAACAAACAACGGTGATCGAACCGTCCGCGACTGGCGTTTCATCACGAAGAAAACGAAAGCCGTAGGTGATACTTTTGGTTCCAATTTTTTCAACGACTACTTCTATATCGATCACTTCCTCGAAGCGGATAGAGACGCGGTAGTCGCAGGTCGCACTTACTCGGGGAAAGCTAATGTCACGTCCGTCGATGTTGCACATCACCCCGAGATTGAGACTGCGAAGCAATGCGTGTTCTGCCTGTTCCATGTAGGCAAAGAAGTTGGAAAAGTGCACAATGCCCGCCATATCGGTTTCGCGAAACTCAACTCTTCGTTTCGTTTTAAACACTTCCGACATACTGGCCTCGCGTGTAAGGGCGGTAGGGGCACTCAACTTAAAATTCAAAAAAAAACCTGCCATGAATGATCGGCAGGTTTGGCTGTTTAATTGTTCAGCGGTGTGCGATACCCGGAGTGGGAATCGGGCAATCCGGCATGGACTAGTCGCCCTTGAAGGGAAGTAAAGCCATGAAGCGGGCGCGCTTGATTGATTCAGTCACCGCGTGCTGACTGATTGCTGTGCAGCCGGTTTTGCGGCGTCCAACAATCCGTCCGTGGCGGTTGATCAATTTCTTGAGTAGTTCGACGTCTTTGTAATCGACGTACATCGGACGCGGGCGTTCACCGTCTACGTACAGCGGATCTCTCCTCGCTGTTCGGGTTTTCGCTTTAACCTTACGACGTGTGGTTTTTCTTCGCATTTTCGCCAATTGACCGATAGCCTCGTCTAAATCTAATTCCAACAAAAATTGGACGGGTTCGAATTACGAAACCGTCCGTAGCTCGGATATTATGCAAATTTGTCGGTTTATCGCAAGGCATTAATTTAAAGTCTTTGCGAGAGACCGGAGGTTTTGTTCAATTTTACTCGTTATACTGTGTCTTTTCGGGGTCTGCCGTAGTAATTCAGAATAACGAGTAAGTGTTTTTATGATCAAATCCATGCTGTTAGGTGTCATTTTCGCCAGTTTTGTCGTGTCCGCCAATGCTCAGGATTGTGCCGTTCAAGAGCCGCACGAGATGTTTGCCGAGTCAAAAGTCTCAATCGAAACCCTAAAACGTTCGAAAAAAGACGATTCTGAGACCGCAGAATGGATTCAGCTATTCAACGGAAAAGATCTGACCGGTTGGACGCCAAAAATTCGCGGCCACGAATTGGGGGTCAATTACGGCGATACTTTTCGGGTCAACGACGGATTGCTGACGGTTTCTTACGATCAGTACAAGCCTGAAGACTTTCTGAGCATGGATGGTAAGAATCGTAAAGACTGGGAAAAATTTGGCCATCTATTTTACAAAGATACATTTTCCCATTACCTCTTGAGAGTGGAATATCGATTCACTGGCGATCAAGTCGAGAACGGTCCGGGGTGGGCGTTTCGTAACAATGGTCTGATGCTGCACGGTCAGGATCCCGCGAAGATGAAACTTAACCAGAAGTTTCCAGTTTCAATTGAAGTCCAATTGCTGGGAGCGGGCGATACGGGCGAACGAACGACTCTTAATTTATGCACGCCCGGCACGAATGTGGTGATGGATGGGAAATTATTCAAACGCCATTGTACAAGCAGTAATTCGCCGTCGTTCCGCGGTGACCAGTGGGTGACGGTCGAGGTTGAGGTCCGTGGCAATGAGGTAATCCGCCACTGGGTTGATGGTAAAGTGGTATTGGAATACACCAAACCACAATTAGACGAACGTGATGGGGAGGCTCGTCCGTTTATTGTCGATGGAAATCTAATGCTCAAGAGTGGAACCATTTCTCTGCAGTCTGAGAGCCATCCCACTCAGTTTCGTAAAATCGAGTTGAAGAAACTTAGCGATAAGAAAACGCAACAATAATTTTACGCTCTTGGTTCTCCCCGTAAGGAAGATGCGGCAAAGGGAGATGCGGCAAAGGGAGATGCGGCAAAGGGAGATGCGGCAAAGGTGCGAAGTGTTTTTAATTTGGAACCCTCGCTGAGAATTGCCCTATAGAGGGGCGATGGGGGGGGTGTTATCATAGATCGGGATGGGGTCGCCAGCGGCCCATAGATAGAACTTTAAAAGGGATGACGAAGATGTCTCAACGACGTGAATGTTTTTTAAGTTTGTCCAATGGTGCGATTTGCATTCTGGCGATCTTTTCGCTGATGCTGACGGGGTGTGAGAAAAAGGAAGGCGTCGCCGGTGGAGGCTCGGGCGATACTGGTCGGCAGTTTATCACGGTTGGAACTGCGCCTGCCGGTGGTGCATTTGCTCCCGTTGGTAACGCAATTTCGAGCGTTGTCGAGGCTAATAAAGGTGAGCTTAAGTGGGTCGTTACAAGTCAGGGCACCAAAGGAACTCAGGAAAACATTCGGAAACTGGAATCGGGAGATATTGAATTCGGCATGGCTAATGCTGCGATTGCTTACTTTGCAAATCTTGGAGAGGGGTCTTGGAAAACGCCTCATGCGGTTCGAACCGTTGCGACGTTAGCACCCAATGTCGGGATTTTTGTAACTACCGAAGGATCTGGGATTAAGAAGATCTCGGACCTGAAAGGTAAGCGTGTAGTGCTTGGGCCTGCTGGTGCTGGCTTTGACTACTTCCTTAAGCCCTTGCTCGCAGCGCACGGGGTTACTTATGAAGATTTGGGCGATGTGATTCCAGGAAATTACCTTTCCGCTGCAGAGATGTTGTCTGATGGAAAGGCTGATGCAGCATTCATGGGAGGTGCGATTCCGATTCCTGCCGTCACTCAATTGTGTGCGTCTCAGGACGTCGTATTTATCGAACTCGACAAGAACGCCCCGGAAAAACTGAAGGAGTACCCGTTCTACTTTCCTGTGCCCGTAAAAGCCGAAGCCTATAGTGATCTTAACGAAGACATGGTGGGCTTAAATGTCGGTAATATGCAATTAATTACACACGAAAAAGTAGATGAAGAAGTCGTCTATCAATTGACCAAATTAATGTACGAAAACCGCGCTCAAATCGCTGAAAAGCACCCTGCTGGGAAGGCCCTCAACCCTAAGAATGCGACGAAAGATACAGGTGTTCCCTTTCACCCAGGTGCGATTAAGTTCTACAAAGAAATTGGTATCTGGCCGAATGCCGAATGACGAACGTTGCACTTTTGCTTGGCAAACACACTTTCGATTGCTTGCTGATGGCTTACTGAAAACACAATCAACCAATCGCTTCCATCCATGACTGATCGTTTCGCATCCAGCAAGAATTTTGTCTATTGCGTGTTGGCGGTTGTGTTGTCGTTATTTGTGTTGGCCGCAGCTAACTTCAACCTCTTTGATCCACAACCCAACCTCGCCATGTTTGGGATGTTGGGATTGCTACTTGTGTTTCTCAGTCGACCTCTGGTCAAGGAGAAACCAGACTGGCGATTTGGTCGCGCAATTGACATTGGCTTGATGCTGTTAACCGTTGCCGTTTTTGGTTACATCTTTGTGCAGAGTGAGCAAAGACTGGAAAGGTTTTGGGTCGATGGTATCCTTTTAGGGGATCGTGCGGGAAATGAAAAACCTTTTGATTTTGTCATTGCCGGAACCGGGCTGGTTCTGATTCTTGAAGCCACGCGAAGGGCGATCGGCTGGACGTTGCCGATTCTTTGCAGCCTGTTTATTGCCTACGCGATTTTTGGAGCCAGTATGCCGGACTGGCTGTTTCCGCATCGTGGTTCTTCTTGGGGGCAAATTGCTCAAAAGTCTTTTTTGCAGTCAGGCGGTGTGTTCGGCGTAGCGCTGAAAGTAATGTTTAATTACGTCTTCTTGTTCGTTTTGTTTGGAACGTTACTTGAGCAGACTGGTGCGACGGCCTACGTGATAAAACTTGCTCGAAACTTATTTAAGAACAGCTCTGGCGGGCCTGCAAAAGTAGCTGTTGTGAGTAGCGGATTGATGGGCTCACTTTCTGGAAGCGCTGTTGCCAATACGGCTACAACCGGTACGTTTACGATCCCATTGATGAAAAGTTCCGGGTTTGATTCAGAGTCCGCTGCGGGAGTCGAGGCGGCTGCGAGCTCCGGAGGGGCTTTGATGCCTCCGATCATGGGTGCCGGTGCCTATATGATGCTTGAGTTGGTTGAGCCAGCGGTGACCTATGTCGAAATTATTAAGGCTGCACTGATCCCCGCGATTTTGTATTACACGGCTTTGCTGTTGACCGTGCACTTCCATTCCAAGCGAATAGGTGCCGACGCGGAGAGCGAGCTTGAGCCTGAGTCAGAGAGCCCGATGTCAGCATATCAGGGTTTTGTTTTCTTCGGAGCGTTCGTGATTTTAATAGCGATGCTCCTTACTGGTTTTACGCCCTATCGATCCGTAAGCGTGAGTCTTATTGGGATTTTAGTTTTGAGTCAATTCAGTGAGTTGACTCGCTTGAGTTTTCCCAAAGTCATTCAGGCGTTGGTCGGTGCGGCGAAAGGGGGGATGGCGTTAATCGTTGCGGCATCTTGCGTCGGAATCATTTTAGGTGTGGTTGATTTGACTGGTTTGGGTGCGTCCTTGCCTGCCAAGATTCAAGCCTTTGCGAACGACAGTGCCATTTTAGCACTGCTGTTATTGATGGTGTCTACGATTGTTCTGGGGATGGGCTTGCCTTCCGCTGTCTGTTATCTCCTGATGGCAATCTTGGTAGGGTCGGTGTTGACGACGTTAAAAACGCCCCCGCTCGCTGCTCATTTGTTTATTTTTTACTTTGGAATGATGTCGATGGTCACTCCGCCCGTCGCCTTGGCTGCTTACGCGGCGGCGGCGATTGCGAAAGCAGACGTGATGAAGGCTGCGTTTTCCGCTTTTCGATTTGCCTTGGTGGGGTTCGCACTTCCTTTTGCTTTTGTCCTGAAACCCGAATTGCTGATGCTGACGATCAATAATGAAGCGGCGCCGCCAGGAATGATCGTGATGATGGTGGGCATTACTCTGGTTGGCATCCTTGGCCTTGCAGCCTCGATTGCTGGATTTGCCTTTAAGTCGTTGTCATTTCCGTTGAGAAGCGTTTTGCTGGTCCTCAGTCTGTTGGTTTTCTTCACCCGGTGGCAGGATTGGCAGATCGCGGTGCAGTTGGCTGCGGCAGGGTTAATCTTAGTCCTCATGGCAGTCAATTTTTCAGGTGCGAGAACGGCACGCTCGTGACCAACAGTTTGCTTTCTGAACTTTAGATTTTTCTTAGTCCTCGTTCTCGGTCCACACCGTCAAATAACCGGAAATGCCTTCGACGTATTCGAAGAACTCTCGGTAAAACTCATCAATTCCGAGCGTGGAACTGTCGCCAATCACGATCAGTTTTCGACGTGCCCGGGTTAGAGCGACGTTCATCCGCCGGCGATCTGCCAGAAAGCCAATCTCGTTTTGCGAATTACTTCTCACCAGTGAGATAACGACTGCCTCTTTTTCCCGGCCCTGAAACCCATCGACGGTGTCGACTTCTGGCCCCTCGCCTGCGAAGAGATCCCGAAGCAATCGAACTTGGGCAGCATAAGGAGCGATTACGGCAATGTCTTTTTTAGGCAGGCCAGCATTGAGCAGCGTCTGGACTTTCTTGACAACTAGGTTGGCTTCGTTGGGGTTTCTTTTACTCAGCCCATTGGGTTCTAATTCTTCATCCCAGCCTGCTCCTGCGGTATCGATGAAGCTCATGATTTGGCCGGAGAGTTCGGAGGGTTCAATTCCATCGATTTCATGGAGTGTGTGGTCCACAACCGAAGGATGGGCTTTTAATTCATTTTGGTAGAACTGCGATGATGAAAAATTCATGATTTGATGGTGCATTCGGTACTGAACTGTCAGCATCTTTGCAACGTCATCGCCATATAGTTCTATTTGCCGCTCCATCATGCTTTTGGCAAAACCTTGTTGCGCAGCTTCGCTGGAGAGAACCGTAGGGGGTAATTGTTGATGATCTCCAGCAAGCACGACTCTGTCTGATCGCAAAAGTGGAACCCAGCAACCTGGTTCAGTACTCTGGCACGCCTCGTCGATCACAGCGAGGTCGAACCATCGATCCGCGAGGGTGTCAGGATTGAAAGTTGTCGTAGCACAAATTACGTCTGCTTGATCGAGAATTGAACTGATCGCCTGGCGTTCTAACCGTTTGGCATCGGCCATCAATCGTTTTGCTTCTCGTTTCATACTTTCGCGAGCACCACGTTGAGGTTTCGCGCGAGTCCATTTTTCTGATTGCCGAAACAGCGCCTCCGCTTCTCGAATCATATCTTTAATGACAGCCGTGTTTTCGTGTTGTTCGACGATTCCATCGAGTGAGTAGTTGCGAAGGCGTTCTGTGATTCGAGCGGGGTGACCGATCCTGACTACCCGCGTGCCGGCCCGTACGAGTCGGTCTAGTAAATTGTCGACTGCAGTATTGCTAGGTGCGCAGGCGAGCACTTTCTCTGACCGGTGAACCGCTTGGACAATAAGTTCGGCAACCGTGGTAGTTTTACCGGTCCCGGGCGGCCCGTGGATGATTGCCAGATCTTCAGCAGACAATGCAAATTTGACGGCTGCTTTTTGTGATTCATTCAACTCGCTTTTGAAATCGATTTCGAACGGTTTGGTTGTGAATCGCGGCTGTTTTTCCCCCATTAAGATCGCGCGGAGATGTCCCAGTCGGCCACGGGAGTCTTTCGCTGTCATGATGGCAGCAAGCTGCCTCTGACGTGTTACTTCATCCGCTGTAAGATCGATTCGGAATACATCGCCACGAGGAATACGATTAAGGGCAATTTGGATTGAGTCGTTTCGCTTGCGACTGACAACGCCGGTCTCCGATTTTCCATCTCGCTGGAATGGTGAAACCACCACCGGTGCTCCAACGCGAAGTCGGTGCCAGGGCATCCGCAGGGTCTCATTTCGACGTTTAAAGGTAACAAGTTGGTGCCCGCCAAGCCCTCTTACATCATCGGTGACGACAACGTCGAGAATGGTTTCCCCAGATTTTTCGGCGTCGCCGGTATTTTGGATTCGGCGCCGCTCCTCCATTCTTTTGATTTCTGCGGCAGATTCCATGGCGAGCCATTCCGCCATGTCGACAAAGTGTTTTTCAGGTTCAGCCGATGTAGATTTGAGTCGTCTTCGAGATGACATTGGTGACGGAAGGCTTTCAGTTTGTGTCAGGCTGTCGTTGCTTAAGTTTAAGAACGAAAGAACTTATCGAGTGTTTTTTGAGAGGGTGGTGGCGTGATGAACGATGTAACGAGCATGGCCACGGTCGAGCAGAGAATGATGGCAACCACTGGCATGAGGGGATATTCACTGCCAAAAGGGGAAAGCGCAAACTCGGTGTTTGCACCGTAGCCGGATTGTTGGAATAAATAGAGCCAACTCCCCACCATCGCCAGGGTTCCCGAAAGAGCGCCGGCGGCGGTCAATCGTTTCCAGTAAAGCGCGGCAAATACGATTGGAAATAGACCTGCAAAACCACTAAAGCACCATACCGCCATCGTAAAGACACTGCGATAGCCTTGAAGGCTAAGGACATAAGTGATTCCTACGATAAGGATGACGAAGATTCGTGCAATCCAAACTTGACGTTTTTCAGATATCTTTGACTCGTCGAGATAGTGAAGGACGATATCGTTCGTGAAAATTGAGCCGATGCATAGAAATTGGCTGTCGAGCGAAGACATGATCGCGGCTAAAATTCCTGCGGAGAGTAGACCCCCCATGAATGCCCCGATTTCATTGTTTACCAAGTAAGGTAGGACATCATTCGGTCGAATATCGGGAAGGTCAACCGTCGTTCCCCAAACTCCAATCAAGACGCAGGGAACCCAAACAATCATGATAAAAATTGGATGGCAGATGACGGGTACTTTGAAGCTTGCAGAACTCTTTGCCGTTAACCAGTGCTGGAACAGATGCGGGAACATGGCGACCGAAAGAGGAATGCACATGTAGCTCAAAAACAGTGTTTGACTCATGCCCGCCCGAGTCAACTTCGAAGACGGCACTTTGGCAGTGACATTTTTCAAGCTTTCGAGCAATGTTTGCCCTTCTCCTAAGCGGTTAGCGAGCATCACAAAAGTGACAACGCCAAGCCCCATGAAAACGGTGGTCTGAAACGCGTTCGCCCAAGCGGTGCCACGCATTCCACCAAAGAATACGTAAATCAAAACCACGCCACAGATCAAAAGCGAACCGTATTGAGGCGGGATGGATCCGTTTTCTGAAAGGCCAAGATTTGGGAAAGCTCCTTCGGTAAGGACGGCAATCACGCCTCCGCCAGCCATGACTCCAATCAACAGATAGGGGATGATCAGACCTACGAGGATTGGAAACAGGATCAAACCGATCAGATCACTTTCGAGACGATCACGGAAGAACTGAATTTGAGTTGAGTAACCATGTTTCCTCCCGAAGCGGTAGATTTTTACTCCGATGAGGAAAAAGCAAAGGGAATGGATGATTCCACTACTCGATGCGAGCATGCCGTATACGCCAATTCCTTTTTTGAATGCCTCGCCTGATGAGCCAACCAAAGCGAAGGCGGTCATCGTAGTTCCGAACATGCTCATCAATAACAAGAACGGCCCGATGGAGTGACTGGCAAGCAGGTAGTCGTCTTTGGTGCCGCGAAATAGTCGACTCGCGAAAAATCCCAATCCAAGCAGAAGCCCAAGATAGACTAAAATAATCGAAAAGCGGATTTGACCATCGTTCATCGCGAGTAGATAGTTCATGCTTGCTCTCCCGATTCGGAGGCTTGCTCATCAGCCGTGTCGATCTCAGGCGGCCAGGCAAAAGTGCATGCGAACCACCAAACAAATGCCGCACCTAATGAAATGCCGATGTGATAGGTAAGGCCGATTGGTAGGAAGCCAAAGGAAAGTTCTTCCCGGTTCCAATTCCAAAAATCCTGATGAAGAACCAAGAGGCTTAACACCATCAAAATAATTACTAATCTCATTGTCGTGTCCGTTGAAAGGGGGATCAGCACGTGAGCTTAGTTTAAACCACGGCACTTTGGGTAAATAGCACCCGACTGACCGAAAATCAAGAATCGAAAGTCAGGGAAAGTTTGCCGTGTATTTTCAAACATCGAAATCGAAGCGAACGTTTTCTTCAGTGGACCGGTAACACAATTTTGAGCTAGATCAGTCGTGATAGGTGACGGCGATTTTGCCTGAAAAACAAATATCGGCATCATGATTGGGTTTTCGCGGACGGTCATTGTAAACACCGCAGTAGAGTAGCCGCCCGTCTGCCAGTTTGGTGTACTGGGCAGGTAAAGGAGCCGGGTCTAACTGCGTCTCGACGAGCTTCACTGATTGGTCATCATTCAGATTGAGATCCGGGAAGTTGATGTTCACCCAGCGGCGTGGCGGAAAGGGCTGTTCCATCAATTGAGGCAGAATGTTTTTCGCCATGCGAACTGTCTTTGACCAATCGAATGGCTGCTTGAATTTTCGAAGGTGTTGCGACAACGCGATCGCGGGGCAACCAAAGAGGCTGGCTTCTCTCGCTGCGGCAACCGTTCCTGAGACACAGGTGTCCGCGCCTAGGTTTGCTCCTTTGTTGACACCTGAGAGCACCCAGTCAAATTCAACGTCGAGTTGTGTCATCGCAACACGAACGCAGTCTGCAGGCGTGCCATCGAGGGCATAAGAGCGTTCTTGTTTTTGTTGGAACCGCATGGGGCGTTCAAACGTCAATTGGTGAGAGATTCCTGACATCGGTTTCTCAGGAGCCACAATCCACGTTTCACCAAATTGCTGAGCCACCTCTTCTAAAGCGAGGAGACCCTCAAATCCCCACCCGTCGTCATTGGTCAGAAGAATTTTCATAGATCAGTTCGCCGTGGGGCGATTGGCGTGTTGGAAGATTAAGGGGCGGAAGCTGGGGGGCATTCACTGACAACTTCGAGCAGTTCAATTGCTGGAGAACCGTTGCAGTAAATAAGGGCTGTTCTGCCATAGCATAAAGAACCGGTCTCCAGTCCAAGCATGTTTGCCAGTTCCTCACCGCACTCAATTTCCAGCAAACTCAGTAATTTGACTGTCCGCAGCACATCGTGGTTAATTAAGATTCGGCCAAGAGGCGTTTCCAATTTTTCGATTTCATCCTGTACCATCTTGGTGAGATACGCTTTGTTAATTCTCACGATGCCAAATTGAACCACGCAGTCATCGGACTGACGCTTAAGCAATATTTTTCGCGAGTAATAATTTTCGTCCGTGCGGGTTTCCATGACGACGACATCAACCGAGCACTGATGTCGCTTTTCGACCGTTACCGTCATGTGTTGGTCGTGGGCCAGAAGCGACCGTCCAACCGTGGAAAGTTGATCGGCTTCGACTTGTTGGAAAACGCCTAGGTCGTTTGCATCTTGATAGAACAAGCCAACCAGTTGTTCCAGTTCGACATCCGCAGATTGTGGTGTTTTATCCATAGATCATAAATCGTGAGTTGCCGGGATGAGTTGGTGCCGTCTGGAAAAGAATCAAGTGAATCTGGAGCGTTCAATTTCTATGGTCGAGGTGACGTTCCATTTAAGACGATTGGCCAATAGAGACAATGGGGAGGACCTCGTTAAACGAAAGGTGCTGGATGTCGATCGTGGGCTTGACCTCGGCGGAGTGGTCGAGCACGGTATCGACAAGGTAATACATCAGGCGGCGAAGTTCGTCCGGTTGGATTTCATCAGCGACTTGCTCGGCCTTTTGTTGGTGTTTGTCGACTAGCTGGTAGGCTTTGGCGAAAACTCCCGCTTCATAATAAAGTGCTCTGGTGCGTAAAACTTTTTGCTCGGAGGAAAGCTCGGAGCGTCCGTTTACCAGATCCAGCAATTCCGTTCGTTGTTCGTCTCTAAGGTTTTCAAGGGCGAGAGCCAAGAGTACCGTTGGACGGCCCCCGAGTAGATCGCCACCAACAAGCCTTTTGTTATCGTCGTCTTTTTCCCAATCTTTTAAGTCATTCAAAATTTGAAAGGCAACCCCGAGATTTCTTGCGAACGCGCGAACTGGTTTGAGGTACGGTTCGGCCGGCCCGGCTAAGCGAATACCACTGTAAAACGCTGCTTCAAAGGCGGGTGCTGTTTTCAATGCATAAATTTTCAATGCATCAATTGGCTTTAGTGTGCGGTTTTTACTGTCACGCCAAATTAGTTCGGCACCTTGTCCTTCGGCCAGGCGTTGGTGTGATTCGGCGAGGTAGTCGAGGATGTCGGCGGCTGTTTCAGCTCCGAGTTCCTGTCGGTCTCGGCTTACTAGGCGATAGCCCATGCCGACCAGATAGTCCCCAACATTGATTCCCGTTGGGATGCCATATTTGATGTGCAGAGTCTCGGCTCCGTACCGAAATTGATCATTGTCTTCAATGTCATCGTGAACCAGAGAGGCTTTGTGAAAAGTCTCAATCGACATTGCGGCTCGACGAATGGCGTCAGGGTAATCAGCAACCACCTCGTTTCCATGCGAAAGGGTTGCTTCGCCACCGCTGACAGCATCATAAACGGCTAACGTGATGAAAGGCCGAGAGTGTTTTCCGCCTGCAGACAAAAAGTCGTAGGCAATTGCTTCGGTGGCGGCGATTGGATCAAGCGCACCGACGCCTTGTCCGTTTGCTTCAGCGAGAGATTTTCCACCTCTGATTCGCGGGACAAGTCGTTCTAAATGCTCACGCTCGAAAAGCTTGGATGATTCGCGGAGGAGATGGATATAACTTCGCGTCTCTTGTTTTGAATCTTCGAAGGGAACTCTCACCATTTGCTCAACCCAGTCTTCATCGACACTGGTGTTTCGGCAGTCACTGGAAAGTAGTGGAACGGCCATGCAGGGTATTCCCGCGAGCATAATCTTGTCGATCGCTTTTTCGAGAACATTGAGGCAGGCGACGCCTACGATGGCATCGACATGGCCACTAACGATAATTTTAAGAACGATCGGAGAGCCCTCTGCGACCAGCACTTTATATCCGAGTTCCTCCGCGGAGGCACGAAAGTCAGCAATGCTGCACGCGCCACAAGTCTTGCAGGCGAGTCCGAACTCATCGTAATCTGCGGGGCAACCTTCTGCATGCTTGAGGCAGTGAGGTAGTAAGAATAGCCGTCGAGAGTGAGGGGTGGACTTGATTTGCTCTTCCCAAAAACAGCTTGACAGAACAACCATGATCCAGCCAAGGTAACCTTCTGGTTCGCCCTCATCGATCAATAGTTGTCGACACAATGCTTCCAGTTCATCCTTGGAAGGAGGGAGGTTGCGATCGAGTGTGTCGGCGATTGCCTGACACTTCAGGCGCAGCGATTCACGCTGGTCCTTCGAAGAAGGGACCATCTTTAGATGAGCCGTTTTTCGCCGACGCGAACGGCGAACGGGTTTCTCCGATTGGGTTTGCTCGGTTGAAATGTCCGTTTCGGAGGGGCTGTTTATATTGGTCGTCGTCAAGTTGAATCCTAACGGTTATTAAAATCGCGAGTCAAAAATAAGGCTGGCTTCGCTTCGTCTAAATTTAAGTCGCGGATTGGTTAGTCGTCGTTTCAGTTATTAAGTACTAAGTTTTGTAACTCTCGTTATCTTCTTGAAATCGCAAAGCGCGATTAAGAGTCGAAGTTGCAAAAATAAGTGGGTACAGTTTTTCAAAATACCAAAGCTTGGCGAAATAAAATCCGATCGGCCATGCCTCGGTAATTAAATTTGCCTCGGTTGCTTCGAGTAACCAGCGAATACCGTTTTGGGCGGCATTCTGAGATTCCGGATTTGGGTCATCCAGCATGATTTCTGTGCAGAGTGCCGTTTCTTCAACACTACTATTGCCCAGAACTGGGTTGTGCCAGTTGGTTGAAGGGCCTCCGCCCCAACCCCCGTCATCGTTTTGATTTTCTCGTAACCATCTTAAACCAAATTGAGCTTCTTTGGTATCGAGCAGATTTCCATCACGATAAGCCATGAGGACTTTAGCGGTTCCGTAAAACGGGTTGATGTCCTCCGGCATGTCCTGGTTTCCAAACCAGAGTGGTAGCCAACTTCCGTCCTTTTCTTGGTGCTGTTTCAGGTAGGCAAACCCTGTTTTAATCGCACGGTTGACCTTAGTTTTACGGCTTTTCAAGTCGCTGATTTCGTCGCGCCAAGCAAGAAAACTTCGAATGACATGAGCTGTAATGTCCGTTCCGCTTCGGTCAAAGGGAAGGTTTAACCAGCCACGACAAAATGTTGGCCACCCTTTATCGGCGTTTTGTAATTTGATTAACCAATCGACTCCAAGTTCGCCTGCTTGTTGAATCTCGGAGGTACGGGTGTTTTTCCGGTCTCCCCCCTTTGTACTAAGTTGACTGAATTTTTTTAAAGCAAGAAGTGCTCCCGGTGTATCGTCGGCATCGGGGACGGCGCCGCTCAGATCGGTCCACCCCCATCCTCCCGGGGCAGCTCCGGTAAATGGATGAGTTGCTTGGTTTTGGCAACTCAGCACCCAGTTAACGCAGGTATCCCATCGCTGAGAATTGATTGAGCATTCGTGAGTAAAGGATTCAGGATGATTCGCCAAGGCATTAATCGCCAGAGTTGTATTCCAAGTTGCCAAGTTGGTATCGATTGGCCAGCTTCCTAGTTTGTCCCCCTCGGAGCGAAAGGAATTGAGTAAAAATTGCACCCCTTTTTGGGCAACTGCGTGGCTCGCCCGATCGGTTTTAATCAGTGCCATGGACACGAAGCTGGTCAGAGGAACTGCTTCCAGGAATCCGCCGCTGGCTGGTAGCATATTTTCCAGCACTCTTAGGCTTGGCTTGATAAAGCATTTCAGAACTGTTCGGGAAATTGGATTCCGCGGTGGGTCAAGAATAAATTTGGCTTGGCCAATTGCGACCAATGCTGGCACGGCGTAGCTGACAACTGGGAGTTGTATCAGACTGTAAAAACGCCGGGGAACACAAGCGGCAAAGAATGGTAGCGTCGCGACTTCTTTCCACGGAACAAGCCCGGCCAACGCGCAGTTTGCCAGAATTGGCACCGCGAATGTTTTGTCCTTGCCATACCTCCGACGCAGGCCAGCAATGCCTCCCTCGGATTCGATGTATGATTCGGCCTGCTCAATTGAGTCCTTGAATTCAACTCGACGATTGCTCGCGTGCAGCGCGGCAACGACAAGCATGCTTGTGGAAATATTGGAATAGTTAAGCCCTGTGTCTCCCCAGCCACCATCCTCATTTTGTTGTAACTTAAGCCAAGCGAGTCCGGCATCGACTTGAGTGCCGATTTGTTTTGCCAATTCTGGGCTGCAAGCATCAGACGATCGGAAAAACGAAAGCGCGCTGATTGCAGTTGCTGTTGAGAGTGCCGACGCTGAGAGTTGCCCTTCCCAATGCCCTTGAGTAACGCGTTCGCTCAAAAGTAAATCACGCGCCTTTTGACTTGCTAATTGCAGTCTTGATTTAAAAGAAACAGGGTTAGCGTGGTCAATTGAAATAGTAGTCGCCGATCTTTAAGCCGGGTTTAAAATTGCGAGTAACTTACTGAACCGGGTGAACCATCAAGCTAGGAAAGTTAAATTGAAGCAAAAGCGTGGATCGTATCGTTGTATGAGTTATTATTTCAGCCCGATCGATTTACACGCGTGAACCGAAATGTTTCACGCTAATTCATTTAATTTTTCCAGTTTGAAGATGGATTTCCAATGTTTTTTATTGCATGCCATCTAACGGGGGGGTAGACCGGCGGTTCCATTGAATTTTCATCAAGACTCGAGGCAAGATTTTACCGTAAGACTCAATTTTTAATGGATATTCGGGCAGTCAGGACGAGCAATGAGTAAATTTCAGCGAGGATCTCTGAGGCACCTGTTTATTGGATCTCCTGATGAAATTTATTGTAGCTTGATTGGTTACCGCTGGCTTAGCTCGTGGACTGCATCCACTAGTGCGATTGCATTGTCGACAGGGGTTTGGGGGAGAATACCATGCCCGAGATTAAAAATGTGCCCTGCCCTTCCACCTGCTTGATCAAGCACAAACTTTGCATGTTTCTTGATTTCGGTAGGATTGGTGAGTAGCACGGTGGGGTCGAGATTTCCCTGAACGGCTCGATCGTAGCCAACCGTCTGCCATGCGTCATCGAGCCGCGTTCTCCAGTCGATACCAATCACGGCCGCGCGTGTGTCGGCAAGTAACGGCAGTAGCGCTGGATTGCCCGTCGCAAAATTAATCACCGGTACGTTTGAGGGAAGGCTGGCGATGATCCGTTTGACGTAGGGGTGAGCGTAGGTTTTGTAATCTTCAAAGCTCAGGCAACCTGCCCATGAATCGAAGAGTTGAACGCATTGAGCACCGGCTTCAATTTGTCCTAAAAGGTAAAGTGAAATTGAGTTCGCCAAATGTTGCATGAGCTGATCCCAGGCCCCGTGATCTCCATACATGAGCGTTTTGGTAAATGCGTAATTGCGGCTTGAGCCCCCTTCGATCATGTAGCTTGCAAGTGTGAACGGGGAACCTGCAAATCCGATCAGTGGCATGTCCGCTGGTAAATCTGTGCGAGTCTGTTTGACCGTGTCCATCACGAATTGGAGTGGGTCATTGGATTCGAGGGGTTTGATGCGATCGATATCTGCGGCAGTTCTCACGGGGTTGTGAATTACCGGGCCATCTCCTTTGACAAATTCTAGATCGCAGCCCATCGGGACTAAAATTGGGAGTAGGTCTGAAAAGATGATGGCTGCGTCGACTCCGAGTCGATTGACGGCAGTGCACATCACCTCACTGCAGAGTTGGGGGTTTGCGCAAAGTTCCAGAAATGACGTTTTACTGCGAACTTCTCGATACTCGGACATGTATCGTCCGGCCTGTCTCATCATCCAGATTGGCGTGACGTCGGTTGGTTCACCACGGCATGCTTTCATGAATGGGCTGTTATACCAAGGAGCGTTGGGATCTGAGTTGTTGGTTGTTGGGCCTGACATGCTAACTCTAATAATCGATTTTTGTTTTGTAATTTGGCTGATCTGTGTTTTTATTTCTTCAACACCTTCCACCGGATCAGTCGTCTCAGTGGAATAGTCTACCGTGAATCCTCGATCGGAGAGGATTTCTGCTGTGTCCTTACCGATTGCCAACACAAGATGGTTATCTAGCAAGTGAGGGGTTAGTTTTGCTCTGCCAAATTGTTTGGCGAGCGTACAAAATCTTACTGCGTTTTCCGGAGATGGGAATAGGATTATGTGGAATTCGCCTGCTTCAAGTTGTTCGAAAAAATCAGTCGCGACCGGAGCCCACGTCGACAAAGGTGCGGTGAACAAGGGGATTTTGACAACTCTCGCCCCGCGTGCCTCAAGGCCACTGATCAGGCTGTAGATCGATTCGGATTCTTCGAGAGCGATTGATTGATTCACGACTGGAAATGATCGGTCGAGTGCGATCAAAATGTCACGCCATGAATTTGAAGAATGAATCGAGATTTTTGGAGTGATTTCGAATTGCTGCAGCGCATTGATGGCGGATTGGGACCCGGCAACGGTATGGATGTCGGCGAGGCAATCAAGAAACCTCTGTTGATCGACACTTTTGGATGCTTGGTCAATAATTGCCCGAACGCCAACGCCCGTTACAAAAATAACAGTGTCAATGTCAGCCGTTAAAATGCGATTTGCGAATTCATTGGCTTGATCACGAGTGTCGGGTTTTTGACTCAATAAAAATGATCGCGTTATTCCCCCACCTGCCTCAATGATCTCCGCGCAGTTGCTGGCGTCACTTTCGCCAATCACCGCGATAATGAGGTCTTCGAAATGTCTGAGCTCTTTCATGCCCCAATGCTAGAGGAAAATATGTTGCTGCCAAGACCGGGGTGCCGCGATTGCAAACAACGCTGAGCGACAATCTCGGGGAGAGTAAACTATCACGTTGAATGAAAACGTGTGGTATATTGGTTTTCTTTGGGAACGCGAGTTGGAGAGTTCGAAGCTGCTGGGCAGACGCCCATCTGGGGCGGCGGAGTCTCTTCGGGTTGCTTCGTTTTACGTTTACTAACCACTTGCTAGTGCAGCATTAAATGTCATCTATTCCATTTGAAGAGTTTTCACGAGTTGTCACGGAATCTGGTGTTGAGCCTGCTTTAGATTTTCTTGAGCAGCATTTTCGTCGTGAACAAGATTTTTTTAAACTGTTTGAAGTTTTGAAAATGCGATGCCGGTACCAGCTTGGGCTTCCTCTAATTTATTCCAAACAACCTGATGATCTTGATGAGACTCAGCAAAGACAACTGGAAGACAGCTTGTTAGAGGCCTGTCGAGAAATTGGCATCTTGTTCTTTAAATTGGGGAAGTTTCAAGAAGGCTGGATGTATTTGCAGCCTGTCGGAGATAAAGAGCTGAATGAAAAATTAATTCGAAAAATTGAAGCGGATGAGGAATCGATTGACGCTTTGATTGACATGGCGGTTTCGCAGGGCGCTGCACCGGTGTATGGGTACCGCCTGTTATTGAAGAACTATGGTACCTGCAATGGGATCACAACTTTTGATACCCAAGCGAATCGATTTGACGCAGAGACTCAAAAAAAGATGGCCGAGGAGTTATTGGATCATATCTATCTGGAGTTGATCGAGAACGTCAAATATGCAATTGAAAATGCGGAGGCAGGGTCGGCCGTGGGGAACAGCGAAAACGTTCCAACGTCTCAGTCCGGGGATCGTCGTCTGGTGGACTGGTTGCAGATGTATCCAGATTTGACTGCAGGCGGCGCGCACCACATTGATACCACTCATCTGGCGTCGGTGATGCGCATTGCGAGGCCGGTTGATGATCGAGAGTCATTGCTAAAGGTTAGTGAGTTGGCGGAATATGGAAGCCGGCTACATGAGGATTTTAAATATCCTGGGAACGCGCCTTTTGAGGATACCTATCACGATCACCAGCTTTTTTATAATGCATTGCTGGGTAAAGACGTCGACACTGCGATTGAGCATTTTCTTGCAAAGACGGCGGCGAGCGAAGCAGATCAATTAGGCCCCGTCGTAGAAGAGACCTATGTCGAGTTTCTATCACGGTTGGGGAAGACGACTGAGGCGGTCGAGTTTTTGACTGAGCGGTTGCTCGGGAAATTTGAGTCCCTGGGGATTGCACCTCCCCCTTTCGAACTGGCAGACACCCCCGAATCGCTTGAGAAGCTTCGCGATTTTTATCGGTCTTCGGATGATCTTCTGGGGTACGCCGTCTGTTGTTTAAAAGCGGAGTGAACCTTAGGATTTATCGCCGTTTCTAAAAATTGGCCAGACAATAAAAAAAGCGGTTTGGCGTGAAATCACCAAACCGCTTTTGTTTTTAATTGCCCTTAGCGGGCGTCGTCGCTGAAGATCGAAATGCTACAGCGAGCGGAGATTAACCTCGGAAAGACATGAACAAGCTTGGATCAACCTTGATGCCTTTAGCGGCTTGATCGTCACCAGCAGCTTCTTCATCTGCGGTTTCGCAGTCAGAGCAACCAGAGTTCTGGAAAACTCGGCAACCATCGTTGCAGCGATTTCCAACCTGACGGATGCGATCTAGCAAGTTTGCCTTGCAAGGATCGTCACAAGCTGGAGTTTCTTCGCAACCACAGTTTTGACCTGGGCGAGGCATGCGAGCAACGATGTTCTTAACAACCGCTGGTCGTCCGCAACCGCAATCGCTTTCGCAATCAGTTGCAGGAGCTTCTTCGCAACCACAAGCGTTGCTTCCCATGCTTCCAACTCGTGAAACAAGACCGCTTACTCGACCACGAAGATCAAGATTAATTCCGCATCCGCAAGAATCTTCGCAAGCTGGTGCAGGCTCAGCGGCAGGGGCTTCTTCGCAACCGCAAGAGTTGCATCCCATGCTTCCAACTCGTGAAACAAGACCGCTTACTCGACCGCGAAGGTCAAGATTCATTCCGCATCCGCAAGAATCTTCGCAAGCTGGTGCAGGCTCAGCAGCAGGGGCTTCTTCGCAACCGCAAGAGTTGCTTCCCATGCTTCCGATTCGTGACACAAGACCGCTAACCCGACCGCGAAGGTCTAGGTTCATTCCGCTTCCACAAGCGTCTTCGCAGGCTGGTTCTTCTTCTTCTTCTTCTTCGCAACCGCTGTCGCAGCAACGAGAGAAGAGTCCACGAGAGAATAGTTTGCAACCGCAGTCGTCGGCTTCTTCGCAGGCAGGCTCAGGTTCCGCACAGGCGTCTTCTTTGCAGCAACCGTTGAATACTTTGGCGAACATTGCTTTGACTCGTCCACCACCGCAACCATCATCACATGCGTCTACTACTTGCTCTTCACACTCAGGCTTGCATCCGCATCCTTTGAACAATCGCCCAGGAAGGCCGATGTGGAGGCTGATACTGATTCCTCTTCCGCAACACGGATCGGGAGTTTCGCAACATGTTGGAGCGGCTTCACATTCGCCACATCCACTTTTTCCAAGCATGCGACCCAAAAGGTCAGCATTGCTTTCGCTGCAGATCATGGCAACGCATAAGAGCGTTAAAGCAGCTAATTTAATTTTCATCGAGACTCGTCTCCTTGAGTTTTTCCGTGCTATCTATTCCACCAAACCTACCCAACGCTAATGATTATTGGCCGCGTGGATCATTTGGCGTTCTGAGTAATTGACTCAGGACAGTGGGTTAGCCTCGTTGGCTGTTGAGGCTTGGTTTTTCGCGCTAGATAGCAGCGGTTCTAGTCGCATCCGAGCGGTCTGACCCATCCATTGGGTCGGTTGACAAATACCAACTCAGTTACGCTTGCGCCAGTTTCGACGCAAGTTCAGATTGCACTGACGTCATCGACTTTATCAAACAGGCTACTTCACCAACGAAAAGCGAATGCAGGTGGTGATTAATGCCCGTTTCATAACGCCTCGGTTCGAAATTCGGGTTTAAGCGGTGTCAATTATTGGGTAAACCTTACCGGTTAGCGAAAGGGATTATTTTGTATCGCCCGCAACGGCAGGAATGGTCTTGGATTGCGGCGATTGACTGTTTTTGAATGCACGCTCAGGTACAGTGAAGAGGTTGCTGAAAACCCCGCTATTGGCCTGATAACGCAGGCAAATCCGACCTCCGGTTGCAGGGGAAGTAAATAAGACGTTCGGAATTACGTCTATCACATTGAGACACGTTGATCGGATTGCGGGTTGGAGTAAGATAAAGACTGCGTTCTTAACAGCATTTCGATCAAAAAGTGGCGCCCGTGAACAGCGTCAAATAAGCTGATTGATGACTACGCCACAAAAGTACGATAGATAGATTTATGATCTCTAATACGAAAATTCGATGGGCTTCATTCCTGCAAGTTGTTGTGGTTGGGATCTGCCTGATGTCTGTCTGCGTTGGTTGTCGACAGGGTCGTTACAAAACGGTTGAGAATCGGAAATCACCAGCGAATTCGACTTTGCCCGCCGAGCAAGACCTCGTTAACGGTGGGAATTGGACCAGCCTGCCGGGTGGTCGCTTGGGTTCAACGCTGCCCGGTCGAAACTGGTCAACACTGCCTGGGCGAGGAGGCACGACGCTTCCTGGGCGAAACTGGTCCACACTTCCCGGTCGAAATTGGTCAACACTTCCCGGGCGAAATTGGTCAACACTGCCTGGACGAGGTGGAACAACTCTGCCAAACCGCTATTCCCCTTGGCGGCCCACGGGTTCGACATTGCCTCGGCGAATTGGAACCACATTGCCCGGTAGATAGGGTATTGAAATTCATTAACGCGAAAGCGGTGCTGGTTTATCGTCGGCGGAATCACACCCACGTTGCCAAGAGTTGTGCCTGTTCTCACGTTGGAAACAAAAAAACCGTGCTCTTTTGAGCACGGTTTTTTGCGTTCTATTGAAACACCTTGCGGTAATCTCGCGACGATGTTCAGCCTTACTTGGCCTTCTTTTTCTTTGCGGCCGCTTCTTCAGCCGCCTGTTCTTTTAACTGCTTTGCCGTCAGTTTCTTTTCCTTCTCTTCGACAATGTCTTCCTTCACCTTTTGCACAAAGTGAGGAGGTTTTCCTTCGGGAGAAAGTTCAGCAGCTCGTTTTTCGGCGGCTTTTCGTTGATTAAACTCATAAAGAGCGACTCTCTTCATGGCATGATTGAAAACTCCCCAGAACAGCTTTCTGCGAATAACTTCAGCCGCTTTGGTCCGCGATTTCCGCTTTTTCTTGACTGGAGCTTTCTTTTCGTCTTCAGCCTCAGTTTCGACCTTTTTTGTAGCGGTGGAAGCAGACTTTTTCGTCGCTTTTTTCTTAGTAGTAGCTTTTTTGGCCGGTGCTTTTTTGACAGCGGCCTTAGTTGCTTTAGCCTTCTTCTTGGCCATTTTTATCCGTCTTTAAATTCTGGGCAGAAATGCGTTATTGAAACGAAGCGTAATCATAACGTTTTTTCCCGATATTGGATAGTTGGGCTTTAATTATCGCCACGGTTCTCAGGTCATCCGGCGTTTGGGGGCGGAGTTCCGTGTCCGTCTTCGACGTATTTCGCACGCTGGCGAGCGTATTCTTGAAAATTAACTTCCGGAGTCTCAATCGCTGAGGGCTCGGTTTTATTAGCATTTGCCGCGTTGTTGGGCTTGGATTTTTCTTGTTCAAGCAACCGCTCGAGGTATTTTCGACACCAACCGCAACCCGTTCCCGCACCAAAACATTGGCTCAGTTGGCTAGGCCGGCTTGGTTTTTCAATTCGGATAAAGTTAACCACTTTTCGTCGAGTTACGTGAAAACAGAGGCACACCGGGTCGTCAGGTTTCATTGGCGGTAACTGTCTGTTTGCGTTGAATTGGAAAAAGAGGCCGAAAGTGCACGTTTTTGGGGCTTCGTCAGTCGAAATCAGAATTTACCCCAAATCACAGAAACTCGGTTCGACAAACAGGGTTTTATCATCAAGCGAGGGTTAAAGCCAACATTAGGATGGCTGGTCTAGAACATTTCTTGTCGATCTTGCGTCTCGTCAGAGAGTCGGGGGACGCTAGAATGTTAATTGAACTTTAACAACTTGCCTGTACTTGGAATTCCTTTGTCTGTTAGCGAATCATCGTTACAAAAAGCTTCGAAATACGAGTTGCTCGACCCTGACGTGCGACTGATGTTGCAGGTGCGCGAGGGGAGCGCTGCGGCGTTCGAAGCTCTTGTTGAAAAGCACCAAAAGCGTCTGGTAATGGTATTAGAACATTTAGTTTCCGACCGCACCCAAGCTGAGGATCTCGCGCAAGATGTCTTCTTGAGAGTTTATCGGGCTCGCGAACGCTACATCCCCACAGCCAAGTTTTCAACCTGGCTCTACACAATTACGCACAACGTCGCGAGCAACTCCATTCGCAAGTCGTCACGACGTAAAGAGATCAATCTGGTTGCGTCCCCGTCGGGCTCGATGCCTGTTCGGCCATTGGACACGATGGCAAAGGATAAAAGTAATTTAATGCCGACACGCTTGGCAGATCAAAAAGAAATGGAAAAAGTGATCCGTGAGGCGATTCAATCGCTTGGTCCACGGCAGCGAATGGCGATGTTGCTTTCGAAATATGAGGGGATGAGCTACAACGAAATTGCTGAATCCATGGAGTTAACGACACAAGCAGTCAAGTCTTTGCTTTCTCGTGCACGCGGGAATCTCAAAGAAGCGCTCGCTCCCTACTTAAACTCCGGAAAGTCATCTCGTGAGCTAGAACGAGAAGACGGGGGGGCATCATGAATTCGAAATCGGAAAAGCCTGAATCACAATCGGGCGAAGTCGAATTTTCAAACTCCGACGAATTGACCGCCTATCTTGATGGTGAGCTGGATGAAACGCAGACTCAAGAGGTTGAGAGCCGTTTGGGCAGTGATTCAAATTATCTGGCCGAAATGCAATCTTTGCAAAAAACATGGGATTTGCTCGACACTCTTCCTGTCCATGAGCCTGGTGGTTCCTTCACAAAGACGACGATGGAGTTAATCGTCGGGGATGCAGTCAGCACAGCAAAAAACAGGCGCAAAAGGACTTTGTTTTTTGGGCGTGTCGCAGTGATGGCCTTGCTGCCGGTTGTCTTTTTCGCCACCGCCTACGGTGTCGCGAGGCGAATGCAAAGTGACCCGGACCGCCGCTTAATTGAGAATTTGAGTGTCATTGAGAACTTTAAAAAATATGAAGCTGTCGATTGTAATTTAGAGTTTCTGGAGAGCATCCGGAATGTTGACTTCTTTCAAAAGCCAACAGTGATTGTTGAAAATGGAAGTAAGATAGATGTCGCTTATGAAGATGACTCCGCCGGTTCAATTCCGATCGATCCGATTCAGCGTGCTGGTTACGTAAAGGGCCTCGATGTTGAAAAGAAGATAACCTTAAAAGAAAAATTTAAAAATTTTGAAGACAAAACGGATGCCGATCGCAAGCGTTTAACTGATTTTGATTTGGAACTTCAGGCTCGGGGGAATCGTCAACAGCTAAGGTCGACGCTCAACGGTTTTTATGAATGGTTGACGGAGCTGGAGTTGGGTGAACGAAGCGATCTACAAGATCTTCCCCAAAACGAGCGGATTGCAAAAATAAGGTCGATTAGAAATCGTCAGGCTCAGAATGAGTTAGGGAAAAAGTCGTTAGTAAAGTTGCCTTCCAAAGAGGACGTCCCGTTCTTGATGGGGTGGTGCGAAAGTATTTTCCAACTGAAGGAGCGGCAATTAAGGGATCGTTTTCCAGTCGTACTGGCGCAGTCTATGCGAAAGAAGAAAATGGGTTCGGTGCCTCCTATGTCAGTCCTGTTGGAAAAGTCGCGAGTGGAGAATTTGAATTCGATTATCGGGTTCTTGCTGAGAGAGGATCGGCAGTTCGTTGAAGATCTAATCTTTGAAGGGGAGGCACTTTTCGGGCTTTATGATATCTTGTCACTCAACGCGAGAAAGCAGCTCGACAGTCGGTCCGAAGCGGAACAAAGAAGCCACATTCTGGATTGGGTTGATGCAGTTAACCAGTCTCAGCAAGGTACTTCCACAGAAGATTTAGAGAAATTTGAGATGCAGCTCAGCAGTAAGGTTCGCAACCGTTTGCAGAAAATGTCCAGTGAAAAATATCGAGAAACGCTCGAGTGGATGTATGAAGAGAGTAGGAAATCCCAAATTTCCTCGCAAAGTTGGTGGGAGCAGCAAATTGAGAAAACTCTTGATCCGAACTAGCACTTCGGCAGGCGAACTCCGACACCCACCAAAAACCGCGTTTTTTTATTCTTGTTGACTTCTCATTGGAGGCGGATTCTCGGTTTTCGCCCCAAATTTTTGAACCAACGCGATTTTGCCCACTTTCTTTAGGTTCTCATTGGCTAAATCGCGAATTTGGCTCAAACTTGGCAGTGCTCCAGACCGTCTATAATAATAGAGCGGCATTGTTTTGTTTCCGTTAAAACGGCAACAAGGCCTTGGTTGGGTCGACGGCAGTTTTTTTCAGTCTTTGAGTTGTTTGTGGATGAGTTCTGATAACGGTATTCCACTTAGGGGACGCCCGCTTGCGATATTGCCTTGATCTCCGGTCTTGGCGGGTACGTGCTGGCTGAACTGCGAGGGGCGGGTTTTATGGGCTTGGTGGGTGATTGGTAGTTTGCATAGTTACGGAGGCAGCAAGCCCCGGCAAAGGCAACGATAGTTGATAGGGATAACCAGAATGGCAAGTGAAATTAATTCCTCAACCCGCCCAGCGGTGACCGCCTCTGCGCGGCAAGCAGCCAAGGTTAAAAGTTATGTCAACCAGCAATTGGAAAAGACACGCAAGCAAGTCAAAACGATTGACTTTATCTCGGGTGCATTGGTGCTGGTTGCTTTCACGATTGGATTTTTGCTATTCGCGGCAATGGTCGACGCTTGGATTTGGCCGTTGTCGCGGTTGGGGCGTTGGGCATTTTTAATTATTTGGCTTGGCAGTTGCCTCGGGTACACAGTCATTTCGATTGTGCCGTTGTTGATGAAGCGAATTAATCCGGACTACGCCGCGAAGATGATCGAAGAGGCGAAGCCCAGTTTCAGTAACAGTTTGATGAATTATGTTTCTCTTCGAAAACGACCCGAGGGAATTAGGCCCGCCGTGCTGGACGCAGTGTCGCGACAAGCTGCGACTGATCTCGCGAGTGTGCCCGGCGATGCAGCAGTCGATCAGTCTAAGATGATCCGAATTGGATTTGTTCTAGTCGGGCTTACGTTGTTAGCAGTGAGTTATAAGATTCTTTCGCCGAAGGATCCGCTCAGCACCGTTGCTCGGATTTTCGCGCCAGCGAGTGACATTGCTCAGCCTGCCGTTGTCACGATTGAAGAAGTTTTGCCGGGGGACGTCGAGATATTTTTTGGTGAAACACTGGAGGTTGTTGCCCGGGTCAGTGGTCGGCACCAACCGGAAGATGTCAAACTAATTTACTCGACCGTCGATGGGCAATTAGTTGACCAGCCTGTATCGATGGCGTTGACAGACGAGTCAAGAACCTACTCGGGCACGATCGCAATGCCGGGGGGCGGTGTTCAAGCTTCGTTGCAGTATCGAGTGGTTGCGAAAGACGGAGTTTCTCGTGATTACGTGGTAACCGTCCGGCCTAACCCGACGATTGCGATTGAATCGTTACTTTTTGATCCTCCGGATTACACTGGGTTGGCCTCCCGTACGCTGATGGGGGTCGGTGATATTGACGCGATTGAAGGAACTCTGGTTACGATCAACGCAGTCGCTAACTTGCCAATTAAGTCGGCAGAAGTTGAATTGCTTAACGAAATTGTCAACGTGGCCGGCGATGCCGAATTGACATACGATCAGCGATTCGTTCCGGCGGTGGGCAGCAAATATATCATGGAAGTTGAAGGGCGAAATGCGACCCAATCTATCTTGGTGAAGCTAGACGCTAACCGAGAGAAGCCGTTTGCAACCCACTATCGGTTGAAATTTACCAGTACTGATGGAAATCGAAATTTGCAACCCAATGTTTACCCAATTCGAGTAACTCCTGATCTTGCACCCGATGTCGAAATTAAAAATCCAATTGAAACGGACGGACAGATTCCTGAAAACCAAGTGCTGGCCATTGATATCGTTGCCTCTGATCTTGATTTTGCGATCGACTCTGTTGAGTTAAGTCTTGACCATAATGGCCGAAGCCTGTTTTCGGACAGCCTTGGTCTTAAATCAAACAAAGGTAATCGTCGAGTAACCGCGCGTTATTTACTCGACCCCAAAGCACTGGGGCTTGAGCCTGGAGATGTCGCGGTTTTTCATGCCATCGCGAAGGACAATCGGATGCAGGGTCGTAAGCCTGCACCAAACATTTCACGTACGCAGAACTACTCGGTGACGATTCAACGTCCCGAGGAGAAATCTTCGGAACCCGTTACGAAAAATCCAGATGGCGAAGGTCAGAACGGCGAAGGCCAGAACGGCGAGGGTCAAAACGGCGAGGGTCAGAATGGCGAAGGTCAGAATGGCGAGGGTCAGAATGGCGAAGGTCAGAATGGCGAAGGTCAGAATGGCGAAGGTCAGAATGGCGAAGGTCAGAACGGCGAGGGTCAGAATGGCGAGGGTCAGAATGGCGAAGGTCAGAATGGCGAAGGTCAGAACGGCGAAGGTCAGAACGGCGAGGGTCAGAACGGCGAAGGCCAGAATGGCGAGGGGCAGAAAGGCG
>Ga0214481_100113_pt1 | contig 37371 bp, 27 predicted proteins | sample M1_20Mar14CPVII9_4_FD_165057 | JGI IMG/M metagenome (GOLD analysis project Ga0214481, IMG submission 165057) | Marine eukaryotic communities from Monterey Bay, California, United States - M1_20Mar14CPVII9sort6BwellG10 | ecosystem: Environmental > Aquatic > Marine > Unclassified | place: USA...
AGCTTCTGTGTATAGATTGCAAGTAGGATAGATGGATTTTGAAACATGTAAGATTTATCTAATTTAAGCCTGCTTTTGTCTTGTCTCTGCAACATCATTCCTGACTTTATGTGCTGCCTTTTCTTCTTCCTTACTATTATTAGTAGATGATGATGATGATACTGATTGGGAGGTGCTGAAGCAGTTACGAATCTTGGCGGCATATTGGTCGACCATATACCTTTCAGGATCCACGAGCTGCTTCGCCTGGAGCTCACTGACACCTTGCTCAACTGCAGCCTGTGTCAAGTCTCGTACTTCCTTGGCATATTCATCGTTGGTATATTCTCTATTGTACTGCGTAGTTGGAATTGGATTACCGAACCACATGTAAATTTTCTGAATCCTACACGGTGTTGTGACGGAGATTGGAACTACCATACCTTTAAAGCCCGTGGGAATGTTACCAATTGTATTAAACATATCCTCGGTACCGACGCAAGCTGTTGGAATGATTGGATATCCATGCTTGATTGCTAGTCTTGCAAAACCAAGGCGTTGCTTCCACATTAACTCATATCGAGGTACCGATCCATGCTTTAACACTTCATGCCCACCTCCAGGGTACTCAAGGATATCCTGACCCACTTCCATCAAAACGTCTACATTGTCTCTTGTACCATCCACTGCACCGAAGCGTTTGAGGATCGGACCATTCGGTGTAGCAAAGTGGAAGTGATCGGCTAGTCCTCTGAGGAAGATACCCTTCTTTTGATACAATTCATTCAGAACTACCGGAATCTCAATTCCATAAAGCGAATGATTTGATACATAAAAGTGTGGTGTATTATCGGGAATCCTCTCTAGGCCAGTTGTTTCAACTGCAAAGAAGGGTTTATAAGGTGCCATCAATGCCTTCATAACTTTTTTACGTGGTGGTTTGAATGATAAAATATCACGACGTGAAACTTCCTTTTCGACATTCAATACTCTATCCACACTCAGAGTGATCATTATATTAGATAGCTTGACGAAGATGCAAGTGACTATGAAAGTATATCCAGAGATGATTGCCCTAATAAGCATTTCATTTGAAGAGTTCACATCATAGATGTACTTGATAAACAAAGTTGTAGTAATGCAGAGGAGAGCCGACAGTGTTGTGGAGACGACAAGAGGTGTCGAATGAACCTTTGATACAATACGGTACTTGAGATTGACAAGTGGAGTCTTCAGCGGACTTTCGACAGGTTGGAGATATGTGAATAAGACGAATACATTAAACAGATTGATGCCAAAGAGTAGAGCATCAATGATGTAGTAGCTAGTGCTGCTACTTGTAACGGAGGGTGATAGTGAAATCATATGAGAAATTGATTTGTTTGAGAGTTGTGTAGCAAATTTATGTGCACAATATATGTTGGTTTGGATTTAGAGCATCCCAAAAGATGTGTGTTCAAAGATGTGAACTATCGTGTTGTGGAGTGTATTGAGATTGTAGGAGTTCTTTGTACTCCTTGCCAAGAGTACGAGTATCTCGACGATTCAATTACCACAAAATCAATGTCCCGAGAAACAATCATTAAAAGTGCTCAGCAGTTTTGATTTGTCTTTTGCCAAGATACTACCCTCACGACTACCACACCACCCATCAAGAAGCAGCAACTAAAACTCAAGGTCATCATTGACTTTATAGTGGCAAAGTAAGGAGGATTAAATATGGCCGGTTCGGTCGGCTTATTAGCTCTTTTGAGCTCTATCTCTACCGTCGATGGAAGTCGAGAAGAGTTTACAACCATTGATATATCGCAGCACAGACACAATAATGTGGTCGATGACAGTACTACAACTGATAAAAAGTTCATCCTACCTAGCAAATTAATGCAAACACAACATCGTCTAGCACGGTTATTGGAAAAGAGGCAATCCTTAAATCAAGAAGTAGATGTGGGTATCATATCATTGACGGTATCCTCAACGAATAATGCATCATCAGGTTGGCCAACTTATAGTCCTACTGCCGGCGCCGAATCTCCAGTGGAAGTTACACCAGAAGTAGATGCAACAGCTACTTCTAGTGAGACGAGTAGTTATTCAGTATCAATGGGATCCATAACTCAGACAGAGTTGATTGAGCATTGTCTTGACTCTTGTCCAGATAGTGCTCTATGTAAATGTTTAGGAGATGAGCCACCATTTGGATGTTATACTGGTGGATACTCCGAAGAACTCTGTACGGACTCTAAAGTGTGTTTACCCGACAATGAGGCTTCTCTCTTCAGTGCCTACCTCTGTCCTCAGAATAGATGTATTGCAAATATAGATGGGATTGAGAAGATTGCCAATGGAGTAGAAGAAGATATTATTATGAATATGTCTACTGCTGAATATGAACAAATGATGAATGTTAGCATCTCAATGAGAGCATGCAGCTATTGTGTTGGTCGTAAAAGTCTCTGTGGCACCTGCAAAGAGGATGAGAACTTTTGCAATACAGTGTGGCAAACTAGTGTCTACTGCAAGGAAGATAATTGTACACTCGCTCAAATGAAAACAGTCAGTGATATATGTCTTCCAGAGCCATGTCAATACTTTTATGGTCAATTCATTAACTGTGAGGACTTTCCTGAACTTCGTGTGGAGAATTATAATTATGTCAATACTGGTGATGAGAATGATAACGAGGAGGGTGGCACTGTACAGACTACTTCTTCGTCCAGCAAAGTTGTACTTGGTAGTGCTGCTGCCTTGACTGCTATGTTATCAATTGGGTTGAGTCATTAAAAATCGTATAAGCTAGTTGAAGAACTGGAAAGAGGGAATGTTTATGGGGTAGTTGTGGAGAACTGTGAAAGAGCACAAAGGGATGTCTAGTTTTGGAGATTGGTATCAGGTTACTTTCTTTGTCAAGTATTCAGTTTTGCTTTTGTGTCATGTTGTGAAATGAGAATAAAGTAAAACGAAGCTTGGTCCACTATTAAAGAAGGTTACTGTTAGATATAACCCAAGCTTTACCCATTGAACGAGACAGAAAAGTCGATACCCAAAGACAAGGAATACCTTACTTCCTCTCTTTTCCTTATGATGAGTCTTTGATTTTACGGCTCAGCATACAATAGTAAAAACGAAGACAGCTACGTTCAAAGTCATTTCATGAACCTCTTATAATGCTATACACCACGCCACGAACGTGGCTGAGATCTCTCTTCTTCATCATATTGACTTTGATTATGGTCTGTCCGTAGCACTGATCATGTCCGCCCGAGCCAGCCCTATACCTTATTGGCCTCAATTGGTAATATATGAATGCAACATTATATTATCATTTCATCTCATCTATCGATACGTATTAGTGAAAGTATTGACAAATGACCACTGTCACTAGATTATTTTCAATTGGTGCTCTTGATGACGGCGTGTGAATATGTGCAGTGTGCACAAAACGGCAAACGGCTTGCCCTATCTTCTTGTCGTTAGTTCTCTTCGACTCGATAATTGATACCTATCGTAACAGCAGTACAACTAATATCATATATAGGAGAAGATAATGGACAATATGAATGATGCAAAATCGGTGGAAGTCGAAACTAGTAACGCCAGTACAAAACAAGCATCAGATGTCGATACCAAAAATGTTGACGTTGAAACTGCAGATGATAAAGAGGACAATAATGTTAAACCGAAGGATGATACTCTACTCTGTGGAATGAAAAGACGTACTGCATATATTGCAATAGCCATCACAACCATACTTGTTGCAATCGGTATCACTCTAGCAGTTATTTATGGCCGACCGGCGGATTGGAAATCACAGAATGAATACGTTGGAGGACCTAACTTTGGTAATGTACAAATGATATCTAGTGATGGTTCTACTTTAGCAGTTATTGAAGAAGGAGACTCTGCGGATGTTCGTGCAGTTCAGGTCATTCCGACCACGTCTTCAAATATAAGTGATGCAGTTCGTCTATCTCCCTTCTTTAATAATGATGATTATCCACTTCCAGTTAACTCTGAGTATAAAGATTATTCCGATCCTGAGAATGATTATTATTTCGATCCATATGGTAGCTATTATGATCTCTCACTTTCTGGGGATGGTAATACGATTGTCGTGTTGGGTATGGCATATATGTATGATAATTTCCGGCTGGGTGGTTTGGGATATCATGCTTTATGCAATTCTACTGCAGTTAATGTCACAAATCGATATGATGACGGTTATCGGGCAGAATGTGTATATTCTCGAGCAACAGTATTTAAACGAAAGAGTAGTGACAGTAATGATAATGAGTGGGATATATTAGGTGCATCCATCGAACACATGATGGAAAATGATCGGTATACTCAGCCAGAGTTTAAGGGCCGACGAGAAGTAGTATCTCTGTCCAACGACGGGAAAACATTTGCAATTGGATATATTGGTGGTGTTGATGTGTACAAATTGACGGATGGTGAATCATGGGAAAAGAAAGGAAATTCAATCCTAGTTCCAGATAGTTTTAAATCTCTCTCATTGAGCTCGGACGGAGAACGAATTGCCACTGGAAGTGGAGTATATGAATATGATCAGGCCGTGGATTCTTGGACTGTTTTGGGGATGAAATTACCTGCAGCATCTCCTCAAACGGTTTCACTTTCAGGTAGTGGCAATCGTCTTGCGGTCACATCAGGGATTCAAGCCAGTGCATGTATTATTGAAGTATACGATTATGATATGGATAGTGACACCTGGATGCAGGTTGGCAGTAATATCAGTGGTTTTGCAGAATGTTACCATGGAGGAGGTAGCGCTGGGAAAGAAGTTGCACTCTCTTTGGATGGTAAAACAGTAGTGTATCCAGCAAGCTTTGCTAAACTCGTACAGCCATATCGATTCGATGGGAAAGTGTGGAGTAGTGTAGGCAAGGCATTGGATAGTGGTAGGGGTGATACTCCTACAGCTTCCATCACCGGCAATGGAGATCGTCTAGTGATTGGTGAAGTTGCATTTTTCTCAGGTGAATCGTATGTTAGCATATATGATCTACGGAGGGGTATTTAGACTCTTTTGTTACGAGGAAAGAGGTGAATTGATGTGTTGTGTGGATTGAAGAGATGAAATGTGGTGTCAATTGAGTATGTGTATACGAGTTTCTGACTGATAAAGTAATTAAAGTAGCCCAAGATTATACTTTGAAGAAGAGAAGACCACGGCGGGAGTTCTGCACTTTCCACTCATCCCTAAAGAGTTTTCAACATGAAAACTGAAATAAGAAATGAATAACTGAATAATGAAAGATTCGCAACATCAAGACTGATATAGTATCGACTTCTCTTCTGTTTATCCATACTACAAACTATCCTACTAATACTAACAATGCCGGAGACTAAATTTGACGTTGGAATGACTTGGTAAGTTATTTATTTTCTAATTTCAAATAGATATAATTTGCAAAGATCTCTTGCTCAAAATTTTGACTTCTTATCATTATCATGAAATATCTTCAATACAATTACAACCACATTAAACAGCGAGGGATGTGCTGGTGCCATCAAGCGTATTCTTGGAAAGGTTCCCGGTACGTATACTGTGTAAATATGGTTTTATTTTAAATGTATGTGTAAAGCAGACACATAAGTTATGTGCACATCATGTGAACTAACATTAGCAAACATAAACAACATTGTATAGGAGTTACAGTAATTGAAACAGACGTGGCAGCAAAGTCAGTTGTTGTTATGCATGATGATAATGTTACTAGTGCAGATATAGATGCAAAACTGCAAAAGGTATGTGCAGTGGTATAGAGATCTATTGCAATGTGTTATTATTAGGGCTCATCAATCTAAAAATCTTTCTTCTTGGCATAATAACAATGTATACTATTAGTGGTCGGCGTCTAGTGGGAAGCCAGTGTCGTTATCTTCATAATAAACATACTCAAAAGATGAGACAAATAACAACAAACATCCGAGGATCAATATAGATGTAGAGAAAATAGAATATATGAGAAGTAGATTTGATATTGGGCAATTAACCAGTTGATAGACATGATAATCGTCAGTTCGGAAGAAATCAACAAGATGAAAGTCATTAGTTATGAAAGACTAAGCAAAACAACTACCATTAAAAATCAATAGATAGAAGTGTTAAGCTTTCATTAAAGGTTTAATGGGCGATTAAGTTCTCTTCTTTAATGGTATCCTGATAACAAACCTTTCATCTAAATCCCAATCATTGACGGGAAAATGCCAAGCTTGTCCTTCCCATTCCCCATCATCAATATCATCCCCAGCTGTATTGATGCCACTTGGATTGCCTTGAATCTCTCTACTAAAGAAATCAGCTTGTGAAAATCCAATCTCATTATTAGCCACGCTCTCACCTAATACAAACGCCGTGAAGTTATAATTCACTATATGACATCCATACCATCGTCTAAACAACCGTGGCTCGAGTAAGTCAAACCTATGATCACGCATTTGATCATTAGTAATTAGCATTGGACGTGTTCCTGGAAAACGATGATTCGGATCATCATTCGATACAGACAAATCTTGTCCATTCCGTGATGTTGTTTGATCAGAGACTGAGGCAAGCATCCAATAAAAGTCATCTAGACATCTTGGGGGTACCTTATACAGCTTGCCACGAGCATTTAAATCATTCATAATTCCAATCTCAGATTGATCTAGTCGCTGATGTTCCCTCTTGTTGGAGGCGAAGAATTGATTGTATCCGTATTTGCTTGGGATGACTACCAAGGGATTCTCTCCTCGTTCTTCTAGTGTATCAACCATGAATTTAATTTGATGGTAGTTGAACCTTCCCTTGTCAAATGATTGCATGTAGTATCCAATATTGGCACCGTCAACTATAGCCGTGAATGGTTCGCCCTCACGCTTATCAAGCCAGTCCGAGAACTCTTCTAACTTTTCTCTTGCCCTATTTGGATCATCATTTGCTCGTGTTCCGGCAAACTTGGCAGACTGTTCAGTTGATAAGTTGAGTAAATCATCATGTAGCTGTACTCGTTGATCAGGTTCTAATATAATGAGACGCTGTTGAGCATTCGTTACTTCACATAGACCTGTAGAACGATCAAGTGATACCCTACTGGCAACTACCTCATTGTTGCTGGCAGGCTGTCTTGATAAGGGAATAGACTTGAGTGGATGTACTTCCTTGAGGACCGACACAATGACGCCATTGTCTTCTTCATTACCAGCTTCAGATTGAATCCCAATGGCTAATGAATTACACAATCGTCGAGCAGATGAAGATGAGATTTCAAGTACATCATTTGCCATTTCGGTAACAAGTTCATCAAACAATTGCGGTCCATGAGAATATGTATATCCTAAATCTTGTACTCCCTCAATAGGCAATGCATTCTCATGAAATAATCTATTCTCAGCAATTGCCGACATCAACAATACATATGTCTCTGGTTCCAATATAACACCATTCGTCGATTGCATTTGTTTAAACACCGATAAGGCATGACTAATATCTCCATTATCACAATAATATTTCAATATTGGTATATATGTACGTAATCGTATCAATTCCTTTGAGGTACTATCATCATCATCTGAATCTGCGGCTGCTGTACTAATTGATTTAAGGGTACTATCATCATCATCTGAATCTGCGGCTGCTGTACTAATTGATTTCTTAAATGTATCCAACAACTCTTGAGCATCTGTAACATTCCCCTTGGAAACTAATGATTTAATACGTAAACTTATACTTGATTCGGTAGGTTTAGTTGATAAATCATGATAGGTTGCTACCTCCTCGGGAACTAGGAATCTATCTGCCTCATCTTCTTCTTCTTTATCATCTACATCGTCATTACCTCTTGACTTGTTATCAGTCAGTGGATACATGGATCCAATACTACCCAATCCACTACCAGAAAATGAATCACCACCCATATTCATTGTACCCACGACATACAAATATGTACTCACAGCATCTTTATTTAATAATAATCCACTTTCTTTAATCTTCGACCAGGCTACAATCATTGGTGATGATCGTGCACGTCGTGCACAATATCGCCCTAATGCTGATAGTATGTTATCTGTGACGGCGTGGAAGAATTGTGGATTAATTTGTTCTATTGTGAGTTTGTGTTGATTGGATGTATCGGATGTATCTTTGTCTTCGGCAGACGAGGTATCATCTTCCGTATCTTCTTCTTGACTACTCTCCAGTAACTTCTTCAAAAAGACATCCTGCTGCTCTTTAAACTCATTTATAAACTTTGATTCAGATTCACCCTCCTCATTCTCAGCATCATCATCACTAGTAGTAACATTATTCCATCGTTCTTTCACCTCACTTCGTTCAATAATACGATGATCATTTAATAACCAATTTTTAATCAATTTCACTACCCTTTCATTCACCTCTTTACTCTTATTCTCACTGTTACTTTCACCATCTTTTGTCTTATTATATTTACCAGATAACCGTTTAATAGCACGCTGTGCACCATGTTCATTTAACACTGTTTCAATAGCTGTTCTATAATCATCATAATGATTAGTGTTATATATTAATTTCTTGTTTATTTGCCTTTGTTTCTTCTTTGTAGTTGTTGATTCTTCTTCTGATGATGTATTATTGGTGGCGTAGAGGGTTGGAAATAGTTCATTCAATGGTATACGAGTAGTAGCAGTGTCACTTCCGTGTTTTAATGTGTTGAGTGTTGATTGTTTTGAGATTGATGAGAATATCCCACCTGATGGTTTTGTGTCAGTAGAAGTAGACGATGACGAAGAAGGCAATTCTGTATCATTATTCTTGTCATGATTATAGAGCTTATGTCGATCATTCGCATCATGCTTTAACAAATTTTGATATCTATTTGGCACAAGATTTGGCGGCGGTGATACTTTGGATTGTTTACTATTGTTTGATGATTCATATGATGTGGATCTGTTGGTGTTGTTATAGTTACTTATATCATCTCTTCGTTTGAACCATGGTACTTCCTCTTCTTTCTCTTCATGTTGATGATATTGAGTAGTAGGAGAAGTATGTTGTTGTTGGGTTGCAAATGATGAGTTTGTATCTTGAGTGACATTCGACGAACCATATCTACTATTATTGGCAGTGGTATCTGCCTTATCCAATATGATATTGGACATTGCAATATCATCAACCTTACCACCACTACGACGCTTCTTATTCTGCTTTTGCAATTCCATATGGTCATTCAATCGATTTAATGCCATCTTTCTAGATTGGATAAATTGTTCATATTGTTGTGATGTTACATTGCGTTTCATTAATTTGTCTACCTCTGTGAAGAATGATACTCGTTTATTAGTAGTGTTAGATTCAGTGGATTGAGTAGATGGTGTTTCGTCGTCGACATCGTTTTGACTGTCTAATGCAGAGGATGTTGATAAGTGCACATGATGTGTACTCAAAGTAGGTATGAGACTTTGATTTATGGCTGTAGTATTCCCCCATACTCTTCGGCTGTGATATCGACTATTAGCAGCAAATCGACTGGATAGTATTGACGATGTTCTAATCATGATCTATCTATCTCTGTTGGTAGATTGAATAGAGTTGGCTCAATGCCACAAAAAAAAGGTGAGTATAAATATGATGCTCGTATTTGATGTATAGTAAGTTTCGTACCCCGAGAATACAATTAGTTGAACGAACGTTAAAAACCGATCTATTGACTACCTCAGCTGCATACCAATCGAAGTCAATACCAATTCTATCGTCGTTTCAATTCCACTCAATTGATAATTGATTGGCAAAACAGGGTAAATTCAGCTCACCGTCATCTAGACCACCAATTGAAAACATTCTAGTAGATGGGTCATTTATCAATACCTATCATTGCATATACATACAATGTATAATATTGCATCTTTATAACATATTGCCAATTGAGGTAGAGGCGAGCGGATGTTGGGTCCGTCATGATTGATTATATACTACGGACAGACCATTCTATTTGTTCGGACGATAGGGAGATTACCTATGTAGCGCAAGAGATAACCTGAAGAGACGACCATTCTAGTACAAGTGTAGGAGTAGCAATAGGTGAGAAACATAAAGGGCATCGGCGGTGAAATGAGATATTTGGAGGAGATAAAGAGCACAAGAACAACACCGTGCCTTTTTTTTTGTTAAGAGTGTATCGATTGATTCATATTGTATGCTTTGGCAGATTTTGTATATTGCAGATGACTGATAAACACGGCGGCGTATATGGTACATATGATGTATGTTATCGGTGTGAGTGTGGCTGCCAAGATATGGAAAACAACACTACTCATATGCACATCATATGCACTATCCTTATCGCAATGTCTTGATGGTATTATTATCAATTTGACTCTATTGTCCTGGGTTTTCACATACATATATGTCAGTATCACATGCAGCATGGATTCTTTAAACAATAATGATATCATTCTACGAATTACACCGTATCTCAATTCACATGAGCTACTCAACTTGGCATTAACATGTAAACGTTTTGGTGGCACAAACGAAGATACAAAACAACAGAATAGCAGTGATGATAATAATGAATCTCATTATACTTGGTCATTAATGGAAGAAGCAGCACGTCAAATTATCTATAATGCAAAAGTGGAAGAGAGGAATGCATTACCAAGGTATGATGGAGAGACATGGCTAGCTCTTTATAAAGAATTGGAATTACTACGAGCCCCATTAACATTTGATCAGTTAATAGGAGGAGACGAGAAGTGTTTCTACTACGTAGATGGTGATAAATCATGCCTAAGATCAGAAGGGAACATGTGGAAAACGGCAATATCAAATAACATTATGAGAAGTGGTAAAAATTATGTCACATTTCGAAAAACAGGACGAGGTGGTCTTTGTGTGGGTGTCATTAGGCCAATGAGAGGTTTAAAAGAGACCAAGTTTCGTGGTAAAGCATTTTCCCCTTTGCATCTCAAGAATTGGCCTGCACTACGGTCTCAAGGCAGTTCCAGATGGGGTATAAAAACAAGTATACACTGTTGCTTATATAAAAGTTTCAATGGAAGATGTGATTGGTCATTTATACCGGATAATAATGATATTTGGACTGGACTGGAACTTTTGCCAAATGGAGAATGTGATGTGGGTATGCTCTTAGACCTAGACAAAGGTACTTTATCCGTTTATGTGGATGGACGACGATTGAGAATCATGAAACGTGTAAGTAGTCAGCCACTCTTTTCTTTTAATCCTCTTTTGTTGATTCAACTGAATATAGCCTCAATTCTACGTTCGATTGTTCTACAGGGTCTATCTGGTGAGTATTGCTGGATGGCTCTTGATGGTCGTACTCTTCAAGGGCCATGTACTGTTCAAATCAAGAGAGGAAGTCTCCCAGAAATGTCGAAGAAGAGACAACGAGAAGAGTAAGCCTGTTAGGAATTATAGAAAGTTAGTTTATTGGGTAACTTGAGGAGGTAGGTCAAGTAGAAGTACATGCACATCAATTGAGATGCAGATTAGAAACCGGCACCACGACTATGCATTGTCCAAGCTTCATCATCTTCATCATTATCGTCACCCATTCTTTTACGCTTACGCTTGCCACCCTTGCCCTTGCCACCCTTACCTCCGACCCTCCTCTTCTTCAACTTGCCGGCTCCTCTCTGTAAGATTGGAAGTATAAACAACATGATGACATAATCGGTAAAAGAAAGCACACATGATTAAGAAACTTACATTGAAGAGAAGAGGTGTGTTCCACCCAATCACAACTTCATACACTCGATTGAGGTAGGGATCTATTCCATCCTTCCTCTTCTTCTCTGTCGACCAAGTAACTCCCTGGCCATATCGGACGGAGCCTTCGCCATATCCATTGTAACCAATCTCATGTTGAGCGAGCTCCAAAAGACGAGGCATTAGCTCAAGAGGGAGATGCTCAAAGTTCGTTGGGCTGAACAAGTCTGTGTTCATTGAAAACAAAGCTAGTACAACCTTGTAACGAATCTTCTGCCCCTCGGTCTCAGACGTATCGAATAAAGTTGAATCCTTTACCCCTTCGGTCTTCTTCCTGAGAGTATTGATATTACGAACTTCGTCCTCTCGAGTGAGGTCGTTCTTATACTTTCCATTGGTCATTATCAACTTGAGCGTATGGTTAGAGTTAGCAACAGCCTCTAGGCTCGTCGTATCACATATGATACTTTGAATGAGTTCTTTCCTCCCAGTCACTTTGATTTTGTTGTCGCTGAGATCAAGTGAAAGAAGAGTCGTGTTCTTCTTCAAAGCAACATCAAACGAGGGTATGCACTTATCAGTCAAAGAGTTGCGGCTGAGATTGAGATGCTGGAGACTTATATTGTTTGCCAAAGACGATGTCAAGGCTCGGACGGCACTCGAGGTGATGCTGTTACCAGACAAGTTCAACTCTATTAGAGCTGGGTTTCTTGTTAAGTAGGAAGCAATCAATTTGACACTCGGAGTAGTCCTTATCTTCTCTTTGTTGCTGTATGGGTAGCCATACTTCCTAGCACTCAGATCGAGATGCGTCAAGTGTTCGCATGCTCTCTTACTTTCGAATAGTAACTTTGGAAGTGTAATCCTATTCTGACCAAGAGAAAGTTCTTGCAGTGATGTATTGTTCCTCATGGCTTTGTACAATAGCTCGGCATTTGCGTCTCCCATTGTATTATTGGCCAGGGACAGCACAGTCAAACTGGTGTTGCTTGCAATGAAGTCTGCTACCAAAGAAACCGCCCCTTCGATTTTGATATCATTACGATCAAGCACCAAACTTTTCAAGTTTGAGCATCCCTCAAGAATGGAAGACAAGACATCTGTGTTAAGCTCGAGACCATTTTGATCTGAATAGACAAGATTGCTATCTGATAGGTTTACAAATGTTAGCTGTGGATGATCCTTGATAGCTAAGGACAAAGCCTTGACACTGTCGAGGTCGTTCATTACGTTTGAGGAAAGATCTAGTATAGATAATGACTCGTTGGTGGAGAGGAACCGAGCAATACACTGGATACCACTCGCCCCTAATTCACAATCGTGCAGTTCCAACGAAGTTAGACTTGTCTTCTTATTCCACATTGGCAGAAGCCTCTGCTCAATAAATGATGAGGGAGGTAACACAACATTCTTAATACTAAAAGTTGATAAGCTGTTGTGATTTCTCTGAGGCTGAGCAACATCTGAAGATCTCAACCCCTCTCGGCTCTTAAGGGGATTCTTCTTGATCTCATCACTCATCTGTTCATTGACAAACGCTTCCCAACTAAGAAATAAGCAAACGAGGAAGTAGTTGAGAGTGGACAACAAATCAAAGCAAATCAAATGAAATTAGATGATCTGTCCAGAATACTCACTGTTGTAGTAAATCAGGATGATAAGGGACTTTGGATAAAGGATTCCACCAATATCGGTTTGTTTTCAGGGAAACTTTATCGTTGTTCTCTCCTTGCCAACGAAGACTGTGTTGAAAATTCGACAAACCATAAGAGACCGAGTCGGTGCTGTTACCATAATGTTCAATTTCATAACGTCGAGATCGAAAGTGTGAAGCACTATGGAACGTAGGCCCTACGGGAACAGCAACAGCCACGGATCCGTCATCCGACTCTGATAGGCTCTGTTCTTCAGCAGCATTGTTACTGTTACTTTCATCTGACTCGTCATTTTCGTCGTCGTCATCACTAAATGAGAGATATTCGTCTTCAGAGTCCGACATGATTATCAACAAATGATGCTTGCAAAGGCAGTGCGGTGGCGGAGCTACAGGAGAATGAGTGTTTTAGTCTCCTTCGAGTGTGATGAGGTGATTTGTTTTGTGGCAGAAGAAAACTACCTCTCTTACTTATCAATTTTGTCTAAGAAGAGGGAATTTGGCAAGGACACGATATTGTAAGTAATCGGTTGCTGTGATGCATGTGGCGACGCAGGCTCAACTAAGCTATCTACTCATTTTAGATATAAGGTACCTAGAGTCTGACCTGTGGAGAACCAAACTTTCTCAATTTAAGCATGATGGATTAGTCGGCACTCTTGATATTATCCCTTCTTTCGATAAAACCTCAGACTTTCTACACAACACATATCTCTAAACACAATCTCATATCTCTAAACACTTTAACACACATTCAACCAAGCTAGCACCGCACTAATAACTACAACAGCACCCCACTTGACGCTGTTACTCTGACTACTACTCACATCATGTGCACGTTCTAAAGCATGTAGGCTCCACTGATTCTTGTGGTGCTTGGACCCTTTACCGCCCTTTTTAGTAGCCTTTGACGTTGTTTTACTTCCCTTCTTCTTTGTAGCCTTAGAGCTCTGCTTACTGTCATATGATAGAGTCTTGGATGACTTTCCGAATAATGCTGCTTTTCCAGCCTTGCCTGAAGACTCATTCTCACTATCTGAATACGATACTGGTGACTTCGTTTCATCATCATCTCTAACAGGGATTAGAGAGATTGCCTCATCTACCGTAGGCTTGTTTGTAACCGAGGAAGCAACAAAGTCAGTAGCTGGCGAGGGTGCCATGCTCATACTACTTCCGCCAAAGCCTAATGTAGGATCATACTCTTCTTCTTTCAAATCGACAGCTTCAGTAGGCTTACCAGTCCTTTGTGGAAGGGACACAACAGGAGCGTCTGTGACTGGCGAGTCTGTAGTTGGGACGGCCGTGGAAGGAGCATTTGATACTGGACTTGCTGTGGTCGGTTCATTGGATACAGGGCTTGCAGTGGTCGGAGGACTCGAAACAGGGCTAGATGTCGTGGGCTCTTCTGTTGCAACAACCTCTTCCGCTTCCTCAGAAGAAGTAGGTAGGTAGCAATAATCGGTACTGGTATCATCTTCACCTTCACATCCTGGAACATCCTCTCCTCCATCACGTTGCATACAAACCAATCCAGGTTGACACTCCTCATCATTATCACAATCACCTTGGCACTGACCTAGCGGGAAGACATCTGCCGGTTCCCCGTTATTGCCCACTTCTTCTAACATATTAGACGTCTCTTCAGTGCTGATAGTTTCTTCGGTAGTGGTAGTCGTCTCTTCGGTACTACTAGCCCCGGCACTACTATCTTCTTCGGTTGTCTCAACAGGAGTACTCTCTACAACTTTTTGCAGCCCAACTTTGCGGTTTTCAGTTGACATGGGCTGTCCATTCTCATTCAAGAGAGTAAACGATACACAAACCTCAACCTGCTCACTCCCCGCATTCCACACATTCGACTCTTCAATACCATCTCCATCAACGCTATATACGAATGTAAGCTCAGTCTCATCTCCATCTGCAACCTCAACAGGATCAGATGGTGTAATGTCAACTCCTGAGATTTCAGTTTCACAATCACCGGCAAGTAGATTCACTTCATGTCCACATGTATTGCCAATTTCATATCGTACCACAAGGTCTTGGTTACCATCTTCATTGATAGAAGCATCTAGATCAATGAAAGTGATGACACCATCACAGGGAGGTGTATCTTGACCGGGAAGAGGTGGACGTGTTGCAAATGTCTCCTCTGCTTCATCCTTATCTTCATCTTCTTCGTCCTTATCTTCTTCCTCCTTCTTGGACTTGGGTAGACACTGAGTCTTTTCACCCACAGGTGCGGCATCACAACAAGCGGCTACTGAACAGTACACGTCGTACAGTTCACAATAGTCACTGTGTGTGTGTGTGAAGATGAGTTTGAAAGTTTGTTGCAATGGAAGGATATGAGAGTTGATTCATGAACTTCAAACAAACATATCAACATAAACACATGTGCATCACACAACCAACCACACAAAAGTATCATGGAACGACGTACCTATAATAACCACATTCACACTCCTCCAACAACTTCTCACCACTCTGCACGTCCAATAAGCATCCCGCATAGGGACATACACCATCTTTAATAAAATTCAAATACGGGCTATCGCCTAATCCACAATCATCAGTCAATTGTGTACCATTGTTACTAGTACATACGTCATTAATATGCCATCCACATTGACTATTTGGGAATTCATCACCTGAGAATGATGATTCGATGCAGTTACAGAATCCTGTTGGGCATGTGGATGGACAATTGAAGTTGTAGGATTGTAAATTTCTTGTTGTTTGAGAAGATGTGATTAGTTTGTTTAGTTTGGTTGATGACGATGTTGGTTTATCTACACTTTGTTGGTTCTTGATAATAGGTGTAGTATACGATGACTCAGTGTTATCAGTGATAGATGAGGAGGTGCACCGTCCGCCAAGTGAGGATGAACCATCTGGTATACACTTTTTGTTATCACCACAGCTAACAATTAAGATACCAATATCAGACGTATCTTTATCTTCTTCTTTCTTACTAACCCATGAACTACTATTATCAGTATCAATGGCAATATCGGATGTATCAAATGTATTACACTCTCTATTGTTGCTATGGTGCACATCATGTGTCACGACGAGTTGGGTTTGTTGTGTTGCAATGTTGCTTTTGGTTGCCGATGTTAAAGTTGTAGCGCTGGCGGCTAGTAAGGTGATGGTAGCGGTAGATTTAGTCGTAGACATTGTATTGAATTGAGTACATGCTGGCAGCTGTATTGAGTAAGTAGGTATGCCTACAATAAGTATGGTGCACTTTATCATGCATCAATAAATTTGAGTTTGAAAATGAGGCAAGAAAAGATAAAAAGATCTTCTAGGGAGATTACGCGCCATTTTCATTTGAAATTAAAACGAATGGGTACTGAAATCATTCTGCAGTGAGGCACGAGGTTAATGATGAACTGTGTTTCAAGGGGTACGTGATATTCCTTCTATAATAGTAGGTAAGATCAAATGTAACCCCTGGATTCTCTATATGAAACTTTTGGCTGCTTGTTCACTCTTCTCGTTGCCTCTTTCTTGTCGACGTCTCTGGAACATTTCCCCTTGTGATTTGCACTTCACAGGCATCTGAAATGGAAGGGGTATAAGTCCCGACCGATGCTGCCCAGCAATACTCACCAGCAAGACCCTTTGGTTTTCAAAAACAAACAATGAGGTAACGAAGCAATTGTACATATGACGTGAAACAAAAACTTACACTCCTCATGATACCCAGCCTTCTTCCGTCTTTATATACTGACAAGGTGCCTTCATCAAGATCAAGGAGCATACCCACATCACAACCTCTATTACAATCTTCTTTCCCTGCCCAGCTCTTATCATACGAGCTTGCATTCCGATACTTCCAATTAGTAAAGAAACAGTCTCCATTATAATCCAAGTAATGGCAAAGATGCACCTCACTATTGCCCCATCTTGCACATCTTCGAAATAATTTGAAGTCGGATGGTGGATAGGACATATCACATACATATTGTGCCAATCCTTGCATTGGCCTCATGACTCCAACACGCATATGAGCATGATCAGTTCCACTTCTTCTAAATGTTACGTAATGTTTACCACCTCTCATAATGTTGTTTGATATTCCATATCTGCAGAGACCACTCGACGTTGTCACGATGCGGGATGCATCATTATCCACATAATGTAAATCATGAATTTGAAATCTCTCTCCACGAAATAGATCAAACGTTAGTGGGGCACGTAGTAATTCCAATTCTTTATAAACAGACAACCATGTCTCTCCATCATATCTCGGCAATGCATTCCTCTCTTCCTCGTTTCTATTTATAATTTGACGTGCTGCTTCTTCTATTAATGACCAAGTATAATGAGATTTATTATTATCACTACTATTTTGTTTTGTATCATCGTTTGTACCGCCAAACCGTTTACAAGTTAATGCCAAGTTGAGTAGATCATGTGCATTGAGATACGGTGTAATACGTAGAATGATATCATTATTGTTTAAAGAATCCATGCTGTGTGCTGTGTATAGTAGCACATGAGAGATTAAGGGTATGAACACACTCTGTCCACTGAATGATATCATAGTATAAGTAGTTATCAATACACACCCACCAGATGGTAAATCATCCTTCTTATCGGATGTAAAGACACATATATTCTCATCGGGAATATTCGTCCATAGTTTGAACTGATACTTCCATTGTAAGACGGATACGGCGTTGGTACAGAGACATACTACTGACTTTTTAATAGTTTGGGCAGCAGTTACACCTGTTAGTGTTTTACCTGCACCACAGGGTAAAACGATGATACCCGATCGTGCACGTCCATTACCAAACATCTACAGATTTGAAAAACGGGGAGGGTGATGAGTGAGATGAGAAGGAAAACAAATGGGGAGCTGCCATTAACAATTAACTCACCTTGCTCAAAGAACGTTCTTGATACCGTCTAATCCTTGTATGTGGCTTTAAATCCATGGGTACATCTGGATTAACTTTATCATTTCGGAAATCATACTCTTCCATTAGTGGATAATCCAAACTGCATAAGAAGAAAGGGTTGATGGGTGATTAGATAGACAACAGAAGAAACAAACACACATCAAAACACACATTATATAAAACTCACTCAATAGCACGACGTTTCACAACCTCAACACTATCACCCTTAATCTGGAATGAAACTGTAGTCTTCTGTTCCTTGTCCTTATTATCTCCATCTTCATCATCATCTGAACTACTATCACCATCCATTTCTTTTAATATACGTAAATTCTCCTCCATCTCCTCAGCTTTAGTGTGTACTACAAACCCATCTTTATTCGCTTCCGCTGTACTAGAATCCCCACCAGTAGTCTCCTCGGCAACACGTGCTTGACTAATTAAATCATCCCTCAACAATTCACGTAATACCGCTGGATATTCACTTTCAACATGATACTTATTATGTTTCAATACTAACTTAGCTTTACCATATCGTTTTGTACATTCTCGAATAAACTTAGCAACACCCTGAGGTAATATATTCTTACTAAATCGATTTAATACCTTGACAATACTTTCCGTATCAATATTGGTGGCAACTGCTGCGTATAGTGAATAGGGTGTTAATTTATATTCATGTATATATTCAGGACGAGCAACTGGTTCAGAAATTGCAACTAAAAAATCATATGCCTTGGGATATAAATCATGGAATGCTTCTAGGTAGATTGTACCATCAGGACATGTCCAACATGGACGTGAAGGATGATCTGTTTTCAATGGTAGGTTTGAAAAGTCGGATCCCAATTCAGATGTTGATTGCAATTTGGAGTCTGTAAAATGAGCATCATTTTGTGTTGATGACTTGTTCTTCTTTTTGAATAATGATAGTAGAGCCTCACGATCGGCGGCACGTTGGACTAATTTCTTTGCAGATGTGTATTCATCTACTTCCTCGGTATTATCTTCGTCAATAGCATCCATGATTAGCAGGGTATTAACACTCAACAACCAACTCTCAATCTCAACCTCATCAACCAACTCTCAAACTCTCAACTCTCATAAAAATTAGAGCGGTATCCTAATCTCCCAAAAAAGTCTGAGAACTGAGAGTTGAGATCGAGATTAGCCGCGTTATATTTGGTGTCTCACGTACAATACAGGTATTATTCATTGATATTACAATCAAATGTAAGTAGCTATTGGTACATTTCATTTGTCTTGTTGTTTGGTTAGAGGGCGGCCGTGAGAAGATATACTTATGTTGAATAATTTATTGCAAATGCTCATATAACTTTGTTCTACCTCTAGAGTAGGTATGATTATGTATGCGATGAACTTGTTGTCTCGACGCGGGTCCAGACTATTTGTGAAGTTGATTGTGCGGTATTTGCTTCGTATTCATTTACTATTAATTCCGTCTACTCAAAGTTATATGTATCCTCTCTCATGCAATATACGTACTCACATATTTAATTTTCTTCTTACATTCTCCTCATAATTAATTTGCAGAAATACCAATTACCAAACTTAACTGTGGAATATAATGGCATCAGAAGAAGAACGTGCAAAGATTCTAGCAGAATACAAGGCTGCTGCTGCTGCAGATGATGATGATGATAACGAGGTAGACTTTAACCCTGCCAATTATGATTCCGAGAATGATGATGAATTTACAGGTGATGACGAATCATCCGATGAAGAGGCAATTGTCGATCCAGTGGTACTAAATGGCACTCTATATATCAATGATGAAGGAAGGATTATCATTAGTGGTACATGGTGTTTACAATCCCAACTTGTCACAGAGTCTCAAGACTTGATGTGCACGAAACCTGTTATTAAACATCCGAAGTTCAAATTGAAGAGTCAGGATAGAGTTTATGGAACGTCAGGTCCTTCATCGTTATCACAATCTTCGAATGAAGAGAAGAAGTCAAGAAGGAGTGTATTGTTTGATATTCATCGTCCTACATTATCGAAACTTCCGTCTACCGATGATAATAGCAGCAGCAGTATACCAACTCGTCGTACAATGTGCTTTGACGGGTTCTTCTTACAACCACCATCACCTTCCGAGGCTGATGCATCGACAGGTGAAAGCACCGAGAAACAGCAGGACAAGAAGATTAAGGAACGAGATGTTGAGATCTGCTTTACTACTATTGCTAATAATACCTCAAAATTTAATGTGGTAGGTAGGGGTTATAACGAGTATGGACAGTTTGTTCTATCAAATGGTATATATACCCCACCATCAGCAGATGCCATTAGCGGATCAAGAGCTAAGATTAAGTTTATGAAAACATATGGAAGTAGTGGAGATACTGGTGGTACCAAGGAAACTACACGAAGTGGTGCAGTCAAGCGTAGTCGACGACATAACGACGATGATAGTTTTGATGATGATTTTGATGAGAAGGCTGATTATGGCGAGGTTAATGAGTTGTGTGAGGATGCAGGATTGTCAATTGAGGAACTGCGGGCCAAGTATTATGGTGGCGGAGGAGGAGGAGGTGATGGAGATGGAGATGATGGAGGGGGTAAGGTTAAAGCTGCTTCTCCTCAGATGAAAAGAGCAAGGCTTGAAGAGGATTATGATATGTCTCTTAAATGATCAATCATAATACCTAATCGAACTTCTCTAGTATACAGTTAAGATTAAAAGTTAACTCACACCCCCTCACTACTTTCAAGGTTGACATGTCTCAGTTGTTTCAATGTTGACGCCTGCCTCTTTCATATCCTTTAAGAACTGTTCACCGGCAGCCTCAAACCCCGGTACAGAAGATGCGGCATCTTCCAACACGGTCAACTTATTCATCTCTCCCTTTGGCCAATGCTCAACTATATCACGGACTGTATAGTTGACACAGTGGCTTAATGCCTGACCACACATGATAAGTTTCTCTGTGTCGTGCTTTAGCTGTGTTTTATATATTGATCAAAAGATGTGTGTGAGAGAAAGTTAGTAGGTATAAATACTGTACAGCCGAATGTCCAAGTAGAACATATCACAATAATATAACTTACCCACTCAAACAAGACATTATCATAATCCGTCTTCTCACTAACAGGAACTTCAGCACATAAAGCACTATACTTCTCAGTTACCAAATTCTGCCCTTTATTAATCCATTCTGGACTAGCACCAGTTTCATGTGACCAATAATTAATAGCATCCATAATCTTGGGCACGACATTATGCCCATAACTACCAATTAAACAATGTTCAGGCCAGATACATAATTGAAATTTACCCTTTTCTTCTAATCGACGAGTGTATTCGATACAGTATTCCACCATGTTTAAATCACCATTATCATCGTATAACTTATCAGGTATAGGACCATGCTTTGCAAATACATCAATATCAATTAATGGACCCGATCGTGAACAATTTGGTGGTTGCTTAACATCGGATCGTTTTTGTTTAATATCAGACCTTGGTATCCATTTACCACTCTTAACATCATCCATTGATATAATTGTAAATGGATTGGGATGTTCACCAGATGCATTCTTCCAAAATACAGGATGTGCAATATGTAAACGTTGATGCGAATCCAAGGTTAATGCAATACGACTTATTGATGCACTGTGTTTCTTAATAAAATTTGCAGTTCGTTCGGCATCTTTGTCGGCGTCTGGTATTGCAAGTGATCCACCTGGATGGAAGTCGTTTTGTATATCGATTAATAGTAATGTTGTCATGATATTATTCTAATGATTGATAGATTGCCGCCGTTGAATGTTGCGTTCTATGGAGTAATAATAGAGGCCGATTCGATTGCAATGGCTCAACAACAAATAACAGTAAAAGTTAAAAGATCAAAAGATATCTCTGGTATCCTTCTTTGGATACAATTACGTTATGATGCTCCACTTTCCTCAGTGTCTCGTTATACACACCTTGCAACTGATAGTAGTGTATGGTAAAGAGAATCTTAGTATATTGTATAGTACAACAGAGAGTTGGTGGTTCATTTAATAGTAATTTTTAGTTGGTGGTGGTCTTGGGATACTATTTAAAATGAAAAATAAAGAGACAGATGACAGAGCAGGACAGAGATTGATTTGTTATGTCGGATTGTTGTGATAAATGCGGTAATGCTGGTTCAACTAAGCTATGTACTCGTTGTAGAGATCGTAGATACTGTTCAGTAGATTGTCAGCGTCAGGACTGGGCGAGTCATAAGGTGAATTGCCGGCCGAGTGAGTATGAAATATATGTGTGTCCTTTTTGCAATTCTTTTATGTCTTGTGTAAGTATGTAGGTATACCGATAAACATCATGTGCACCTTATTGCAATAGAATTTCTAACTGTAATCTTTCTCTCTATTGTCTATATACTATATCACGCATAAACATCATAGATTATTGTCAGGAAGTTAATGATATAATTGATAGAGCCATATAGAGGATGAGGCCATCACATCTAATGAAACTAAATCCCTCAAATTAAGTATCAAACGTATTGAAGGTTCTCACAATAATAATGATTGTGAACCTAGTAATAATGGACTGAGTGATAAAGAAACGAGGAAGATGGGCGCTGATTGCTTTTGTATATATGCCTCGACAGGTGAGAAGGCCAACTGCAAAAAGTTTGATGGTTTTACATATATATTTATATCTCACAAAAAGTATAAATGCACCTTTTACCCATCAGCTCTCTTTAGTGTTGGACGGGGAGTAATGGTGGAAAGGAAAAACAGAGATCCTCAGTTTGGTTATATCGTTGCTAATGGAACAGATCATGGTCAGATTGAAGCTGATAAGTTGGAGCGTTTGTGGAAGAAGAAGAAACGTCAAACATTTGTCGTTAAGTTTGTTGATGAGAATGGAGAAGAAGGAGAAACCATATCGGGTGTTGAGGCTCATTGTATGCGTATGGTTCCAATTAGAGACTTAAGACATGTCAAATACTCTATGAGCTTTGATGAGGAAGTACCTGCTGGTGTTGATCTCGATGAGTATAGTTTTGAACATGAAAAATTGCCAGACGGAATAAGTTGGCAATATCTTGATTCGGGTACTGGTTCCTGGGTAAATTATCCCAAAGGTCTGGCTGGAAGAATCGAAAGAATGTACGCTGCAAATAGTTCACACTATCTATACACTCCCGGTAATCCCCATTGCGTTGGACAAATGGTACCCGAGGCAGTTCTGGGACAAGAAGTTGGATCTGTAAAGAATGCTTTCCTGCATGACACGAGTACAAATCAAATCATTTTTGAAGTCTCATCACGCGGTAATTGGTTACGTGGGCATCATACTCAAACTGACAATATGACAGAACGGAATTTCTATACGGGTATGCAACGGAGAGTAAGACGAGTAGGCGGTGTACCTAGAAGTGGTGGAGATAGTGATGGACACAAGCAACAGCAGAAGTATTTGTTTGAGTCTGGGTATGTTGATTGGTCTGATACGAGAGAGAAATGCGGTCTATGTGGTAAAACAGAAGGCCCGTTCATGACGACAGAATGCTGCGGAAGAACGTTGTGTGATACAGAGGGTCAGTATCGTGTGAACTCCCATGAGAGGGAAGGGCAGTGTGCTCGTAACCACCGCCTGAACTCTGTATGTTATCATCATCATGCAGAAGGTCATGATGGGAATTGGAAGCAGTGCACTAAATGCCAAGAAGACTTTCATCCGTATGATTATGCTGTCAAGGCAACTTCTCAAGCTCAGTCTGGGACTATTCGGAGGTACAACTTTGACGATAATGTGCGTACTGATATCCACCCAGCTGATGTTCCATTTCCTCAATGTGATGCGTGTGGATTGAATGTTGATACTACCGAGGAAACAATTCGAACTCTAGGTATGCGCAAGAACTTTGGTAGTGGCAAAGTAACTTGCTCAAACTGTGGGTGAGTATAACAAGCTTGTTTACATATCATATGTTCGTCTTTCAATCGATCTGACCTATTTCTTATGCTGCTGTTTAACTCAAGTGGTGGTTTTGGAAAGATTATTTTTATCTAAGAAGAGAAAATATGGCAAGGACACGATATTGTTAGTAGTCGGCTATGCACTCGTTATAGAGATCGTAGATACTGTTCAGTAGATTGTCAGCGGCAGGGCAAGTCTTATTGGCAGGGCAAGTCTTATTGTTAAGGTTACTCAAATACAACACTTTAATCTTAATTGTATTGTGTTTACTACTCGTAGTATTTGGTCAATATATCTCTTTCTCCTTAATGATATGTTGATTTACCTCCTATTGACGACTATGTAGCCCAATTTTAAATCTACAGTCCCCCGCATACAAATTAGAAACCACACTCATCGTCATCATCCTCTTCAAGCCTTGCTCTCTTCATCTGAGGAGAAGCAGCTTTTACCTTACCCCCACCATCGTCGTCATCGTCCACATCGCCACCTCCTCCGCCGCCGTAATACTTGGCCCTCAACTCTTCAATTGACAATCCAGCATCCTCACACAACTCATTAACCTCGCCATAATCAGCCTTCTCATCAAAATCATCATCAAAACTATCATCGTCGTTATGTCGTCGACTACGCTTTACTGCACCACTTCGTGTTTCCTTGGTTCCACTAGTATCTTCACTATATGTTTTCATAAACTTAATCTTAGCTCTTGATCCACTAATGGCATCTGCTGATGGTGGGGTATATATACCATTTGATAGAACAAACTGTCCATACTCATTATAACCCCTACCTACCACATTTGTCTTGGTATTATTAGCAATAGTGGTAAAGCAGATCTCAACATCTCGTTCCTTAATCTTCTTATCCTGCTGTTTCTCGGTGCTTTCACCTGTCGATGCATCAGCCTCTGAAGGTGATGGTGGCTGTAAGAAGAACCCGTCAAAGCACATTGTACGACGAGTTGGTATACTGCTGCTGCTATTATCATCGGTAGACGGAAGTTTCGATAATGTAGGACGATGAATATCAAACAATACACTCCTTCTTGACTTCTTCTCTTCATTCGAAGATTGTGATAATGATGAAGGACCTGACGTTCCATAAACTCTATCCTGACTCTTAAGTTTGAACTTCGGATGCTTCACAACTGGTTTCGTACACATCAAGTCTTGAGACTCTGTGACAAGTTGAGATTGTAAACACCATGTACCACTAATAATAATCCGTCCTTCATCATTGATATATAGAGTACCATTTAGTACTACTGGATCGACAATTGCCTCCTCTTCGTCATCAGATGATTCTTCATCACCTGTAAATTCATCATCATTCTCGGAATCATAATTGGCAGGGTTAAAGTCTACCTCCTCGTTATCGTCATCATCTGCAGTAGCAGCAGCCTTGTATTCTGCTAATATCTTTGCACGTTCTTCTTCCGATGCCATTATATTACCAGTTTAAGTTTTGGTAATTGGTATTTCTGCAAATTAATTATGAGAATGTAAGAAGAAAAATATGTGAGTATTATGCATGAGAGGATATATGAGTAGACGGAACTGATAGTAGAAGCAAATAAGGCACAATCTACTTCTTCACAAAATAGTCTGGAACCGCGTTGAGACAGCAAGCTCCATAATCATCCTACGTCCTAGTAGAGAGAAGTAGAACATTAAAATACACATAGGTAGGTATTATTCAACCTTCTCATGGCCCGCCCCCCTCTAATCAAAACGCAACACATGAGGAAACTTACACTTACATTGATTTGCAATATTAGTACACAATACCTGTACGACTATGACGATACTAACTTGGATCAATACCTGTACGCGAGACACCAAACTAACTCTCATAGATAAGGCACAGGTAAAGAGGCAAGTGGTTTAGGATACCGGACCATTTTATGAGAGTTTGAAGAGAGATTTGAGTTACTGATGAAAGATAGAGGTCAGAGTTGCAATAATATCATGAATGCTATTGACGAAGATAATACCGAGGAAGTAGATGAATACACATCTGCAAAGAAATTAGTCCAACGTGCCGCTGATCGTGAGGCATTATTATCACTATTCAAGAAGAAGAACAAGTCATCAAAAGATGATGCTCATTTTACAGACTCCAAATTACAATCAACTGAATTAGGATCAGACTTTTCAAATCTACCATTAAAAACAGATCATCCATCACGTCCATGTTGGACATGTCCCGATGGTACCATCTACCTTGAAGCATTCCATGATTTATATCCCAAGGCGTATGATTTTCTAGTTGCAATCTCTGAACCAGTCGCCAGACCTGAGTATATACATGAATATAAATTAACACCCTATTCCTTATATGCAGCAGTTGCCACGAATATTGATACGGAAAGTATAGTAAAAGTATTAAATCGATTTAGTAAGAATATATTACCAAATGGAGTGGCTAAGTTTATTCGAGAATGTACAAAACGATATGGTAAAGCTAAGTTAGTATTGAAACATAATAAGTATCACGTTGAAAGTGAATATCCAGCAGTATTACGGGAATTGCTGAGAGATGATTTGATTAGTCAAGCACGTGTTGCTGATGATACTCCTGCAAGTGGTGGTGATAGTGATGCAAATAAAGATGGGTTCGTGGTACACACAAAAGCCGAAGAGATGGAGGAGAATTTACGTATATTAAAAGAAATGGATGGTGATAGTAGTTCAGATGATGATGAAGACGGAGACAATGAAAAAGGCAAGGAACAGAAGACTACAGTTTCATTTCAGATTAAGGGTGATAGTGTTGAGGTTGTGAAACGTCGTGCTATTGAGTAAGTTTTATTTTAACATGTTTGATGTGTGGTGTTTGTTTCTTCTAATCTATCAACTACTCACATACACAACTTTCTTTTAGTTTGGATTATCCGCTAATGGAAGAGTATGATTTTCGAAATGATAAAGTTAATCCAGATGTACCCATGGATTTAAAGCCACATACAAGGATTAGACGGTATCAAGAACGGTCGTTGAGCAAGGTGAGTTAATTGTTAATGTCAGTTCCCCATTTGTGTTCCTTCTTATCTCACTCGTCACCCTCCCCATTTTCCAATCCTTAGATGTTTGGAAATGGACGTGCACGATCGGGAATCATAGTCCTACCCTGTGGGGCAGGTAAAACACTCACCGGCGTAACCGCTGCCCAAACTATTAAAAAATCAGTAGTATGTCTCTGTACCAACGCCGTATCCGTCTTACAATGGAAGTATCAGTTCAAACTATGGACGAATATTCCCGATGAGAATATATGTGTATTTACATCCGATAAGAAGGATGATTTACCATCTGGTGGGTGTGTATTAATAACTACATATACTATGATATCATTCAGTGGACAAAGGAGTGATAAGAGTGCTGAGGTTATGAAGGCAATTCAGAGTAGAGAGTGGGGATTATTGTTGATGGATGAAGTGCATGTCGTACCTGCCAAGATGTTCCGTAGGGTTATTGGTAGTGTTAAGGCACATTGTCGTCTGGGATTAACAGCCACGTTGGTACGTGAGGATGATTTGATTTCGGATTTGAACTTTTTGATTGGACCAAAATTATATGAGGCAAATTGGATGGATTTAACCACACAGGGATACCTTGCCAATGTCCAGTGTGTTGAGGTATGGTGTCCCATGACTGGACCGTTCATGAGAGAATACCTCATGGCCGATAGTGGCCGGTTGAAGCAGTTGCTTTATGTTATGAATCCTTCAAAGCTGAGGGCTACTGAGTTCTTGGTCAAGTTTCATGAAGACCGAGGGGATAAGGTGATTGTGTTTAGTGATTTGGTGTATAGTTTAAAGTTGTACGCAGCTATGCTAAAGAGGCCAATGATTTATGGTGAAACAAGTGAGCGTGAAAGGCAGGCCATATTGGGAACGTTTAGAACTAGCGAGTGAGTTTGATATGTGATGTTGGGTTGTTCTCTTCGTTTCTTTATCTTTGTTAACTTAATTCTATCCCCTCGGAACACAGTGCTCTACGAACGATATGCATTAGTAAGGTCGGCGATACATCGATTGATCTACCCGAGGCAAATGTGATCATCCAAGTATCCTCCCATTTCGGTAGTCGTCGACAGGAGGCACAGCGTCTCGGCCGTATCCTCAGGCCTAAGTCGTACACCCAAACCGATGGGTCTAACCGATCGTCTTTCAATGCCTTCTTCTACACCCTTGTTAGTACGGATACACAAGAGATGTTCTACTCCACAAAAAGGCAGCAGTATTTGATCGATCAGGGGTATACGTTCAAAATCGTCACAACACTATCAGAAAGAGCGGATAGGGAAGCTGTTGAACATGATTATGCCTACAAAACTCCCGAAGAAGACCGTACACTACTCCGGACTGTCCTTACTAGTGACACTGAGCTTGAGAAGGACCAACGAGCGGAGGATACTGCTATTAGAAAGAGTAACCCCGACGGGGCACGCTTAGCAGACTTGGGAGTAAAGAGAACTGCTGGAAGTACATTAGCTCAGTTATCAGGTGGCACTGGTGCCAGATACAAGCCTGGACCAAGAAAGGTTCACCCTATGTTTGCAAAACGCAGGAAACGTTAAACTATAAATAGAGATATAGTTAGTTAGACCTTCTACTTCTGTTCACATTTTACTTTAATCTCGTAATTTCTAAATGAACTCACACCCACCCCCTCAAAATTGTCTAACGTACTGCAACTCTTATTGGTTATCCACAAGTCGTAGCATACATATTTCTACGTCCCTTGTTATCAAGGTCCTTTTTCTTTCATACATTCTAAACACGGACCTTTATTCCCATCTATAACATTCTAAACAAAACTGGAACTCATTTCCATCAATATCCTGCATGTATAATTCTCTATTATTTTCATTTCATATCGCGCTATTATCTCCATTTCATATTCTGTCAAACACTTCCCACCTTAATATGGTATCCATATTAATTTCCTTCTTCTCCTGCTCTCAACATCTCTAGAGCGTTGCCTCTCCTCATCTCAATGACCGGGGCAACATTTGGGATGTCCTGGTTAATGATGATTGCCATCCAGCAATACTCACCAGAAAGACCCTGTTAGTATGAGCAACAAAAACATGCACAGAAATATGTGAGGAAGTGTAAACAGACGGAAGAATCAAGGAAACATATGCACGTCTCATACAAATATGCACTTACGCTCTTCATTACGCCTAGACGTCGCCCATTTTTGTATATTGCCAATGTACCCTCATCAAGGTCGAGCAACATACCAAGTTCGTAATCACCATGAGACCTCTCTTCTCCTTCCCAACTTTCAGAATAGTTTGTAGTTTCCTGCCAATCGCTCCAACATGCACGTCCACTCCAACTATTGTATGTGATAGTATTGACTTGACATTCAGTCCACCTTGCTGTTCGTTGAGCAATCTGGCGAGGCCAATACTCCCGTAAGAAGGTTGAATATGAACCTGTCGGCACTTCATGACCCTCCCAATCCATTGGACGGATTAAACCACAACTCATTGCACCGTCACCAGTTTTCATAAACCGGACATAATGTTTACCACCACGCATAATACAGTTCGAAACTGCAGTCCTCATCCCACCAAGGATAGAATAGAATTGGTTATTATCACCATCACCGGTACAAAACCCATTCTCCTCACCAAACAACCGATCAAAGCTAAGTACTTTTTTACGCTTTTCCAACTCTCGAACTAATCCAATCCATGTTTCTCCCTCGTACTTTGGATTAAACCAATTCTTCTGTTCTTCTTTTGCATTAAGGATTCGCTTCGCTGCCTGGTCGATTAATGAACAGTCCGAGGTAGCGGCGGAACTATCAGCGCTACCAAAACGTTTACATGTTAATGAAAGGTTGAGTAAATCGTGTGAGTTGAGATATGGTGTAATGCGCTCTAGGATGATATCATTATTTAAGGAATCCATATTTTTTCGTGTACTATGTTTATGATAGAGAAGATACATACGATGTCGCCGCTATTGTATCAGATTGATGCTATTACACCACTGAAAGATTGCAATAAAGATGATAATTTTGTTAGAATACATGAGTGAGTTGCCACAATTTGACATCATAGAAATAATCTCTCAACATAAAACACAGGGAACATGTGATGTGCTACTTGGATACCTTTGAAATTATTAACTGTTAGGTACACACAATACAAACAAACAATATATAAACACCTATTATACTCTACCCACACCTTCATTAACAGATAAAACCAATCCTAATTCGACAACAACCAACCTCAACAAACTCAGTATTATTCAATGAGATATTATGAGTTTAAAAGTTTCTTAATTTTCAGGTTATCTTTATCAATACTGCAAACCGCGCAAACAATTGCAATTCCCGAATATGATAAACCAGGTCAGTATGTCTACAATAATTCTCACCTCTCTATTGCATGTATTATGGCCCTGCTCCAGCGCTTTATTTGCCACTCCTCGCTATGGCCACAACCACAAAAAAAGAACTATGTATACGCTTGTGTTTTTAGGGGGGCTTTAGCGAAGGTATCTTTTTTGTGTTGACCCCAGAAATATAAAAAACAACTATTTTATACAATTTATCACACACCGTTGAAATCGTCTATACAAGAGCATTCCAAATCTGTGCCGAACGAGACAATTGAAGCTTTTCTTGTAATTTTAGAAGGGAATATCACTTGGGATACCGTCGCTAAAGCCCCCCTATAACCACAAGCGTAACTACTTATGTAAGATTAGTTTAATTTATATTTTCAATGTTATTCTGGGACAGTAGGCCTATCTCGAGCGAACTCTGTCTTATTACTCCTTAGCTCATACCCTACCTACATAGGAAATAAATACTTTTGTGGAAGGGGTAAACATTTGATATGTTTTGGACTATACCCCACATTGAGGATACCATTTATTAAAAATTGGAGATTAAACGGTCTGATTGCATTGCAAGTTCGACTAATGATAGATGTAGTCTCAGCCTCCTTATCTTATTGCCCTCTATCGATAAGAAATACCATCCTATGATATAGTCGTTATGCTGTATGGATCATTAGGTCTAATCTACGAGCTGTACACAATAGTCGTAGTGGTGCTAATGAACTATCCACTTAAAGAAGATACAAGTATTGCAAACAACGACGCTATAATGACATCAACGCCACAAACAAACAAGCCTATACTTGGATATTGGAATATCCGCGGATTAGCATCGTCTATAAGATATCAATTAATATATTCGGGTATCGAATTTGATGAGGAAGTTTATGAACAGGGTAATGCTCCAGAATATAGTCGAGATGAATGGATGAAATCAAAGTACAAGTTAGGATTGGAATATCCTAATCTACCATATCTAAAAGATGGAAATGAATATAAATTAACTGAAAGTGGTGCTATACATAGATATTGTGCAAGAAAGTGGTGTCCTAAATTGCTATGTTATGATGATGTAGAACTGTACGGGAAGGCGGAAATGGTGTGGGGAATAGTGTCCGATTTGAAGGGCTTTGTTACAATGAATTGCTATAGAGGTGACGGTGATAAAAAGTCATTATCAAACATTGCCATACCACGATTTGCATTCGTTACTAAACAATTGGAAAGTAAAAAGTATCTCATTGGAGATAAGCTGTGTTGTGCAGACTTTGCATTAATGGAATTGATTGAGATGATGGATTACATATCAAATGGGGAAATATACAAGATGTATCCATCATTGCAGTATTATCGGAATCGAATGTTTAGTTTACCAAAAGTGAAAGAATACTATGAAGATAAGAGGAGGAGTAATGCACAAAAGTTACAGTTTAATAACAAGAGTGCCAAGATTAATAATTAATCTACATTATGATAATGATAATGATTATTGGGAATTACGATGAGAAGGGGAAAGGTCATGTACGGAGGTGAGTTTAGTAGACAAGATTGAGAAAGATATTTAAGATTCTAGCATACTATGGGGGTGGCAACAATTGAGACTTCTTATGAAGAAGAGAGATTGCATAAGAAAGGTTGAGAGATTAAGGAGGAAAGAGATTAAATATAATACTTATTTTTCGACCAGCCTTCCACCTCTTGAAATACCACCACATCAAGATAAAAGATGTCAGTAGAATGATATAGCATGTCGTCTATTCATAAGCCGATCAGCCAGCTTGTGGCGGGCTAGCTGGCTTGATTGCTTGAGAATCTCGACTGGTATCCTAAAGGATACCAAAAAAATAAACTTTTACAACCTCCACATGATCCTGATACCAATCTAATGACCTTAAAGTATACAGTATGTGCCTCTCATATACCTTATCTAGTACTGAAGTTATATATAAACATATCATATATCGTTGTGGTATCATAAAGTTCGAGGGTATCCTACTACTACCTACCTACTACTAAAGATCGAGGTATCTTTGAAGGAATAACCAAGTATTTTAGATTACACCTAAATGTCACTTCTATGCTTATGCATGCCAAGGCACTCAACATCTCAGACCCAGTCAAGTTTATCGAGAGTTGTCCACTCTCGAAGCTTAAGGTAGGCCTCATTGCAGCAGTTTTGTGTCGAGGTATCTTGGACTCGTTAACAAAAGAATGAAATGCCGATGATGTCCGCTGTGTACGCCGAGGGAGCTCCTTATATGATATACATATAAATACAAGCCCCCTTCAACGATTAATCTAGTTCTTTTCATCAGATCTTCTTCTAACAGAAGATAAGATACTCGTAATCGGAAAAGATACTTCCAGGAGCATCCGTTCTATACTGAACGAATACTCAAGTTAATGAGTTAGTTTTGGTCCCTATATTCAGTCTATGTCCGATGACACCGAGCATAAAGTCCATGAAGGAGTGATATGCGGGAGGCAAATAGGAATTGTCATCTTGGCACTGAATACGCCATTGTGCTATTACGGCTTTGCTTCTTCTTGTGGGTCCTAGGTCCGAAGATTTTACTCAACTTTCCATCAAAGGTTAAACCCCGGCGATAGCATGCGGATCAGGCAGTTTCGGTTTCCTCTACAAGTACTTCCTACGGCGACAGGTTTCATTTCATTTCCCCGAAGGTACTCTTACTCTTACTCCTTAAGGCTAAGATCATGCGTCGCAGGATTTTGTTTGTCTTCACTGACAGGAGTTATTTGTCTAAGGTCTTGCGGCACCGAAGTGACTTCCGTGACCTTGGATTTTTTGGGTGGTCTTTACTGACCGAGATAAGTAGTGGGGTGTCGATATTGTTGTTAATGTTCGTCCTTCGGCAGGATATATTAGATTTTAAGGCCTGGGGAGACCGTATGGAGTCAAACCATTTGACTATTTTGGTATTGGTATATTGTTGGTGCTTTGATACCCGTCACGAGGGTTATCAACCCGAGGAGGAGTTGATGTCACTCATTCATTATGCTCATGAGGATGAGATTCCACCCGATGTTGACTCACATGTTAGTACATTTTGACATCATACCAAACAAAAGATATCACACGATGACAGACTTACCTGAACTACTGGATCAGATGACGGTCGGATGCTTCTTCCAATCATGTCCACGAGTTGCCATTCCTTGACTGTAATATATATTAGTTAATCTACTCTACCCAAACTCTAACTTGTCACTTAACTCTCACATAACACAATCTCCGACTAGTATACTGATCTTGATCTTCATAAATTCTACTATCACTATTGTATTCTCCGCATACCACAAGACAAAACTCGATGTCATATATTGTCTTGGGCTTTGATTCTCCATCCGTCTCACAAATGTCAATATATCAGCTCGAGATAGAAGATAATCCATACAATGGACACATCTCGAAACTTTCCGTCTTCTACTTTGCCTTGGCCTTCTCGTACATCTCATTCTCCCAGGCTACACATGCATCACGAAATACTGCCAAGTATGCGGCTGTTGGTCCATCTCTTGACTTCCAATATCTTGAATAACACAGTAGGTAGAGCCATTCCAGTTCGGTAGTTGGGAGCGTCTTCAGGTTATAACGATGGATGATACTGAGAGCCAAGTTGTCAGCTAAGTCGTTTATTCGACTCTTCTTGGCTCGTGCATACAACCTCCTATTGATGATCTTTTCCTCTCTATCCTTATCGTCATCATCATCACTCTCAGCTTCATACTCCTCGGGGATATCAGCACACTCGTCCTCGTACGGACCTTGTGCAGCCACAAAGACAGGTGGTTGCTCACCCTTGGGACGTGGGGAGACAAAATCTGGGAAGTCACCAAAAGCATCCCAATGAGTGTACTGTACTTGGTTGGGATTAGCTTCGTCTCTTTGGAGTGCATAGTAGGTACCCAGCTCCTCCGAGTATTTTACGATGAGTTTCTTCTTCTTCTTGGGTGCATCACTTTCAACATCTTGGTCTGGAGGGAGTACATCATCTTCTACTACTGCCGAGTCATTCAGCATATTAACACTGGTATTGTTTGTTGAGGTAGATTCTTGTAAGGGAGGTTGTGCATCGGCAGTCTCCTCTGCTGTGACTGGCATGTTCAACTCGACATTGTTATTGATCGAGGAGGTAACTTCAATGGGAGGTTGTACCGCTTCTTCTTCTACCACTTCTTGAACTTTCATCTCATCAGCACAGCAAATAGCTCGATACTCTTCGAGGTTAAGGTTGAATCTGATGTTTCTCCTCCTTCTTGGCCTCAGGGGCAGACAAGGTATTGTCCTCTTGAGTATTCTTATTATCCTCGACATCATCATCATCCACACGTCCAAAATTGATGATATCATCCTCCACTACTGCACCGGTGAGAGTTGCAACGAGCTCGAGAAGCACCCTTGAAAGTTTGGTCGAGTGATCTCGTCTTGCTTCTTTGATTTCTTCGTTGCACTTGCTATGATACTGACCAAGAAAGATGGGGATTGCATCAATATATACTTCTCCATATCGACCAAGATCTCACATAGATCTGGATGTAGGAGGCCTTGTTGCATCTCTTTACACCATCCTTTGACGAAGAGGTAGATGTAATGTCGTTGAAAGTAGTTCCAATTGGCCATTGTATCGATTGACCAACTAACATCTGGCTTGAATGGAATATGATGCACCATATCATGGGCATCGAACGTAACAGCTCGTGTGTGAATCTTTCTTGATAACGAGTCTACCATTCGTTGTGCATTATTGGCAATGTGTCGTGATGTAACCCACTCGAGGAGATCTAATCCAGCACCCTCGGCACGGTTGAGTTGTCTTACTACCCAGGATTTCAAGCTGAATAGTGTATCAGCTACCGACTCCAATCCTAACCAATCGAAGATATCTATCATGGCATCATAAGTAGATATAACATAACGAATGCATCCAATGAGACAAGCAGATGATGTAAGGTGTTGTAAAGCTTGCCAAATCAGTCGACCAACATCCACCACGAGACTTGATATCGATGAAAGCATCTTGCAGAGTAGAGACATTGTAATGTAGATGCAAGCTGTGACAGTCAAGACTTGAACTGTCGTGGTAGATTCCCAACTCCTCGTGATCGCCATTATCAATAATCCAGTTCCAAACCAATGCCCAATACCCTCTTGCTTACTGTTGTTGTTGCCAACTACCTCCTGAGGCTCTGCTTCCAAATCGGCAAGTATACGCTGCCACTTAACATGATTGACACCCTCGGCCACGAGACTTGATATTGATGACACTACTTCACGACCGGTATACACCACGAGAGTTGATGTGGCTGACACTATCTTGCAGAGTAAAGTGATTATAATGTAGATAGCTCGGCTCGTGCCTCGAGCGGTATGTCCCAGAAGAGTTGATGTTGATGAAACTATCTTGGGGATAACGGCCGCTGCAATGTAGATGCAAGCTGCGACAGTCAAGACTTGAATTGTATCAGAAGAGTCCCATCTACTTGTGACCGCCATCAGCAATAATCCAGCTCCTAACCAATCTCTAATGCCATCTTGCTTACTGTTGTTGTTGATGACTACCTTTTCTTCCTCGTCAGCAAGTAATCCTGGGCACTGCTCGACATGATTGACAATCACACGTTCAATGGTACTGTTGTTAATGATTGTTAATGTATTGTTTGTTGATGTATTGTCGATGGGCACATGTTCATGCTGTTGCTGTTCCTCTAATCTCAAGGCAGCTTTAATCTTTATTTCATCAAGAACACCGGAGAAAGCTTGGGAATGTAATGCCCTCCATTCATCATCCACTAGACGTTCAAGCTTCTCTTCTAAACTGTAGATTTCTCCTAAGAACTGATACGTGTTGCAATCATGGAGAAGGACTTGTAGGGTACTACCAATCTCAAACCTGAAAGGATACGTCTTCTTCATTTGTTCAATAAGAGGTTCAAGCTCCACCATCTTGGGATCAATTCGATCTTTAAGACCACCAATATAACGAATGTCTTCCATATTATCATTGTTGAATTTTACTCGGGTTTTGTTGGGTGCAAGGCTGATGTTATGATCATTGAACCAAGTTTCATTAATTAATGCCACCTCCTCCTTCTGTTGATATTCATAAAGATCATCCCTAGAACGGCTAAACTGTAATAGACGCTTGACTTCTACTACTTCTTCCTTTTGATTCTGCTGTTCAATAGTTGTTGTATCATCTACTGATACTTCCGGTACGTCATCAACTACTGCAACATACTCTTGAGCTGAAGGATCCAACCTGCGACTTCTACGGACAGGACCTACTCTCAAAACGTTCTTTTGTGTCCTACTTAATCGCCGACTCTGATGTTGCTTGTTATTGCTATTAGAGTTGTTGGTGGTTGATTTCTTCTTGTATGAACGTGTAGACCTGACATTCTTCTCTTCTTCTTTCCACGCTAGTTCTTTATCATCACTACTACTAATATCCGATTGTAATTTTTTAATTCGACTACTACGATTGACCACCATCTTAACTGTTGCCTGATTATTATTATCACCATCAACGCCATCATCATTCTTGTCAATATCTTTTTGTAGTTTATGTTGTAGCTTATGTTGTTGTCCTTCATCTACCGTGGAGATATCGGCGATTGGTACATGCCGGCGTAGAAGAAAAGGCAGCACATAAAGTCAGGAATGATGTTGCAGAGACAAGACAAAAGCAGGCTTAAATTAGATAAATCTTACATGTTTCAAAATCCATCTATCCTACTTGCAATCTATACACAGAAGCT
>Ga0214481_100114_pt1 | contig 37222 bp, 23 predicted proteins | sample M1_20Mar14CPVII9_4_FD_165057 | JGI IMG/M metagenome (GOLD analysis project Ga0214481, IMG submission 165057) | Marine eukaryotic communities from Monterey Bay, California, United States - M1_20Mar14CPVII9sort6BwellG10 | ecosystem: Environmental > Aquatic > Marine > Unclassified | place: USA...
AACAAAAGCGTCAATTGGAAAAAATTGGTATGATAGTTCTATTTATTGTATTGGTAGTTGCAATTGTTCTTGGGGTTACATTATCTTCTTCCTCCAACGATAATAATAAGATCAATAATGATATCAGTAGCAGTAACAATAATAACAACAAAATCATTGAGTATGTTGGTTGTTTTCGTGCCGCTGATGGTGGTAGAGAAGGTATTCTTTACGATGCAGTTCGGGCTTATGTTGATCAAGACTGTGCCAATAATGAAAAATGTGAGGTTGGACAAACGTATGGTTGGCCTTTGAACTCGTGGTGTGTTGGAAGTGTTAAAGACATGTCATGGTTGTTTTATGGTATGAGTACGTTCAACGAAGACATCAATGTGTGGAATACCTCAAGTGTTACGTCAATGGAATCGATGTTCAAGAATACAGCCTCATTCAATCAAGATGTGTCAAACTTTGATACCTCGAGTGTAACTAATATGCAAGGTATGTTCTACAGTGCCAAAGCGTTCAATCAAGATGTGTCAAGCTTTGACACCTCAAGTGTCACTTCAATGTTCAGGATGTTCCGAGAAGCTAAGTCTTTCAACGAAGACTTGTCAAACTTTGATACATCAAGTGTTACTAATATGAACAGCATGTTCAGTGGTGCAAAAGCCTTTAACGGAGATGTATCAAACTTTGATACCTCGAGTATTACTGACATGTCAGCCATGTTCTATAATGCCAAAGCGTTCAATCAAGACGTGTCAAACTTTGATACCTCAAGCGTTACATCTATGTGGTCGATGTTCAGTTATGCACCATCTTTCAATCAAGATGTATCAAACTTTGATATCTCAAGTGTTACAGATATGCGATACATGTTCGAGGGTGCCAGTTTGTTCAACCAAGATCTATGTTTGTGGCAAGATAACTTTCCATACACAGCCTACACCTATAATATCAATATCTTCACCAACACGAACTGTACATATCAAGATAGACCGAATGAAACTCAGAAAGGACCTTTTTGTGCTTCCGATTGTCAATAAAGTGATTGATTAAAGTGGATAGTAAAAGTAAAAAGAGACATACTGAATGATGTTTAAGAAGAAGATGTGATTATTATGGATAGAGAAAGTATATTGTTGATTACTTTGTAGGGTTGCATTTGTTCTGGAGGAAGTAGACAATCATTATCATTACCGTTTGAGCAAGATTGAGTAGTCATCATTGATGCTGACGAAGATGAAGAAGATGTTGCCTGAGAAAAGTTATTGAGAAGTGAAGTTGCTAAAATGATATTGAGAGAGTTGTAGCGCATTATTCTTTGACGGGGAAAGAAGAGTCGATTTAATAAATTCTTCTTGGTATAAAGAGGTAGTAGACGATTATATTGCATCATTTAACCATTCTTCTGACCGATATCTATAGTAGCTTTTAAGCAAAGCATTTTGCAAAAGGAGGGTTCTATCTAGTTTTATGCTGGTTTACGTATCGACCTCATGTAATCATAAAAACCAATAAACAACCTTTGTTGTTAGAGGAGCAGATGCCTCGTATTATTAAGTGCTTCCTCTTCCATATCTTCTCTTTACTCCATATAGACGGTTGCGGCAGCGGTGGTTAGGATATTCATCCAAATTATTAGATAGTTACATATGTCTCATAAGAGTCTTGATCTTATTTTGATGTTGAGTGTTGAGCATCAGGCTAATAACCTCTTGACATTAGTATCAATTAAAGAAATTATCATCAATATATTATACAACAAACCATGTCATCGTCTAGTAATACCAATGAGAATACCAATGAAAACAATAATCAAGATATCGAGGAAGGACGAGTACAACGTCTCTCATCATCTACTGCCAATATTGATACTGATCAATCTGATCAAACACGTCGTATTGTCGGATTGCAACAAATAGAAGATGATGTCAATGATCTGCCTTTACCGATGGGTATGGCTGAGGTGATATCAAATGCAGCCGAACCTCCGAAGCAAAATGGCAAAGAAGAACAAATAGATGATAACGATAGCCCCGAACCTCCTGTTGCAATGTTAGAAGCATCACTAAACGACGCCACCGATCCTGATATTAACAATAAGATATCAGAGACTATATCAAACAATTTAGAATCTATCAATGATGATGAAACCAGTCCGCCTACTCCATTCAATTCTGCGGAGTTTGAAAAAGATGATGCCATTGCAAAGAAGGAGGCAAAAGATGAGATGAATCCACCAGCTGCTAATACTATTACTAATGCTAATAACGACGAAGGTGAAGAAGGCCTATTGCCACCCTCGGATATAGATTCAATATACGAACCACCAAGGGAAGTTATTGAGGGAGACGAGCTTCGGGGTATGCCAACTACAAACAGAAGGGGACGGGAGGATATAGAATCAAGGGCTCGTCGGGATATACAAGAACAAGATAATATTGATACAGCGGGTAGTAGTGTTAATGATGATTCAGTGGCAGATATGGAAGCCACGGTTGAAGCTCCAACATCAGTAGATCAAGAAGCAGGGGATACAGAAATACATATACCAGAAGCCTTCTTGGTTGAGGACATAGAGGAAGAGGTCTACATAGCCACTCCTACTCTACCATGGTGGAAGCAAAAGAGAACAAGGATTTTAATTAGTGTAGTGTCAATTCTTCTGGGGACAATGGCAATTGCTTTGGGAGTATCGTTGTCACAATCGAATAATCCTGAGTCAACATCATCAAACTCAACAGTGACTCTATTTGTGACACCTCCGCCTACAATCAGTATCGCTCCATCATCAAGTACTGCTCCATCTACCCCTCCACCAACAATAATACACGAATGTTTCAATGCAGATGATGGTGGTAAAGATGGTATACTTTACAATGCAGTTCGTGCATATGTTTATCAAGACTGTGCCAATAATAAAAAATGTGATATTGGAAAATTGTATGGTTGGCCGATGAACTCGTGGTGTGTTGGAAGTGTTACAGACATGTCGTACTTGTTTGAAGGAGTGGATACGTTCAACGAAGATATCAATGGGTGGAACACCTCGAGCGTCACTACCATGTGGTCAATGTTTGTTGATGCAACGTCATTCAATGGTGACGTGTCAAACTTTAACACTTCTAGTGTTACTCGTATGAATGTAATGTTCGCTGGAGCAACTTCCTTCAATAGAGATTTGTCAAACTTTGATACATCAAGCGTTACTGATATGTACAGCATGTTCAGCTATGCAACCTCGTTTAACGGTGATGTTTCAGACTTTGATACGTCAAGCGTTAATGATATGGGCTTCATGTTCAATCGTGCCACATCTTTCAATGGAGATGTGTCCAGCTTTGATACTTCGAGTGTTATTTACATGGACAGTATGTTCAATGGTGCAACATCATTCAACAAGGATTTATGTTCGTGGCAAGATAGCTTTCCATACACCAACGCTACTAATATTATCAATATCTTCACTAACTCTGGCTGTACATATCAAGATACACCGAATGAAACTCAGCAAGGACCCTTTTGTTCTTCGGATTGTGGGGCACCAAGTATGAGTCCATCCTCATCTTTAGCTCCCACCGCAAGTCCAAAACCTACACAATCACCAACTATATCGAGCTCGCCTACAGACACATGTTATTGGGTTGATATCATAGTAGTATTTGACGACTATCCAGAGGAAACATCGTGGCAACTACAAAAGAGGAACAACTCTGGCGATTACAATCTACTGAAGACATTCAATGGTACGTGGGATGACCAAAACGAGGCTCGAACAGAATCAATGTGTCTTGAAGATGGAGAGCAGACGTACCAGTTTACAATATATGACACGTTCGGAGATGGGATAGAAGCTCCAGGTTATTACAACATGACATCAAATGGGAATGGGAGGTTAATAGTAAAAGGAGGAGACTTCGAGTATAGTGAAAGCACAATATTTTCCGTTCCATACGAGTCCTGAAGGATTGTGGTGTTGGTGGCCGGCGGCTTTGTATTGATATCAAGTTGGGGGCTACTTCCTAGAACGATTGCCACTGTAATTGTAGTTTTATAGGTATAAAGAGGTGGTAGACGAATGTTGCTACATCTTAAACTGATCAACTTACTTATTTGTACCTCATTTAGTGTGCAAGATGTGTTCGGAGGGTTCTGTCTAATTCTACGTATCGACCTCATATCTCTCACTCCTTGAAGTATATACTCTCATAACTATACTTACATAACAAACACAAACCTTGCTGTTGTATGCCGTATCATTCTAATTAAACCCCAATAAACAAATAACAAACAAAAACAAATGGATATACGAAACTTTTTTGGCGGCGGTGGTGGCTCATCCACTAAAAAGTCCACCAACTCAAACAACTCCAAGTCAGATAATAGTGCAGATAAGAAGAAGATTGCAAAGACAATGGAACAAATTGCAAATGATCAATCTGATAGTGATACTGATATTGACGACAACGCTACTAGTGGCAACATTGGTGGTGGTGGTATGAAGGTTAGCAGCGGCGGCAAAGACACTAAAAAAGTAAAATCGAACGGTGCACCTTCTAAACAAGTCGATAGTGATGCTTCCACAACCGACGACGATGAAGATGTAGTACAGATTAAAAAGAAGAAGAAACCACCACAGGCATCTCCAATTATTAAGAAACGCAAGGCTGATAGTTCGGATGATGATGATTCAGATGGCAAGGTAAGAGAGAAAGTTTTATATATTTTATTATTTGGGCATTTTATGTATTGTGTTGATTGTGTTGTTGTGTGAGGGGTGCACGCCTAGTTTATACATTTATTTGGGGTAGATTGTATTTTATTGTTATATTTATATTTGTTTTTAAGGGGGTAGGATATTTGATTTGGTATGGATTTAGTTAGGAGGGATATATTGCAACGTGTGCCGGTTGTGTGTTTTTGCAAGTTAAAGATTAAGGGTGGGGGGTTTATGCTGTCTCTTATGGTATATGGGGATTTTTGAGATCTACGTCTGTATTTGGGAAAAGATATACTTTAATATATATTGTAAAATTGCATTTCTTTTTATGTGTGGGTATGGTATTTGTTTGCAAATAAGTTTCTTATCACAACATATCCTATTTCCCTTACAACCTCTTTCCCAACACATAGGCACCAACCTCTGATAAGAAGAAGGCTAAGCGTAAAGTTATTGATAGCAGCAGTGACGAAGAAGAAGATGATGATGAAGCAGATTTAGATGATTATTTAGAACAAATGAAGAAGAGAAGAGCCGAGGCAATGGGAAATGGAAATGGTGATGATACGATGAGTAAAAAGAAGGCTAAACCAACCAAAGCAGCTGCCAGTAAGAAAAAGAAGAAGACTCCACCTCGTAAGCAATATGTGGATAGCAGTGATAGTGACGAAGATGAGGTTATGAAGGATGTTGAGAGTAATGATGATGATAGTGATGATGATTTTCAACCAACTAAGAAGCAGGAGAGTGACAGTGACGAGGAAGAAGAGGTTGTCGAAGTACAACCCAAGAAGAAGAAACCCAAGGCATCACCCAAAACATCACCCAAACGTAAAGCTACTGCCGCACCCAAGAAGAAAAAGACATCACCCAAGAAGGAATCCGAACAACCATCTGGTCCACCAAAGTATCATCCACCATCATCGAAATTAACTTCCCACATACCATACCTTACTGAAGTATCAGCCGCTACCAACAAACCACATGAAACTAAATCTGATTTACCAAAGTTACCAAATGATAATCCAAATTTTTCAGATATTGAATTCACACCAGGATGTTTATCTGGATTAACATTTGTCTTCTCCGGCATTCTATCCACCAATGATGTTGCCACAACTGCCACAAATACCGCCATGGCAATTAATTCACCAACCAAAAATGAATATTACATCAATCGTTCATTAGATTGTTCCAATATTAATTGTGAATTAAGTCGAGATACAGCCACAGACATTATTAAAATATTGGGTGGCAAGGTAACCACGAGTGTTAGTGGTAAGACTGATTATTTAATTTGTGGTAATATATTAGAAGATGGACGACAGTTGGAGGAGGGGTCAAAGTATCGTAAATGTATGGAGTTGTGGAGCGGGTGGAGAGATAAATGGCGTAAGGAGTATACCGGTGAGGAGAGTAGTAGTGACGATGATAATGATTCGGATGACGAAAAGAAGAAAAAGAAGGCCAAGGGAAAGAAGAAGAAACTAACCGCTGCACAACTCAAGGCCAAGGATCCCGATACATTAGTTGAGGTTATTCGTGGTATATATGAATTTTATGGTTTGGTTACATATTTGAGTGAATGGAAGAAGAGTACTTTACCGGAGGGTGAGCGTATGGAATTGGAGGCACGTCAACGTGCTCAGCAGGCTGGGGAGAAGGAGGCCGCAGCTCCGGTTGTGGGTGTTAAGAAGGAAGAGGTGAAGATGGAGGCCAAAGCACCAGCCAATCCATATGCCAACAAGGCACCACCGGCTAACCCTTATGCTAATAAGGCACCTCCGGCCAATCCATACGCTTCCAAGTCGAGTAGTGGACCCGTCAATCCATATGCCAAGAAGGCTCCACCTGCAAATCCATATGCCAACAAGGCATCGTCTACTAATCCATACGCTTCCAAGTCGTCGACATTTTCATCTGGTAATCCATACGCATCAAAACCCGCCGATGCAGCAGTAAAAACAGAAAGTGGAGGTAATATCAATCATCCAGGATCAGGGAAAGAGTTACGTGAAAACTCATTATGGGCAGATAAGTATGCCCCCTCATCTAGTATGGAAATATTGGGTAATGCCGATAGTGTTAACAAACTTAAGAAGTGGTTACGTGAATGGGAAAGTAAGTTTATCAATCCAAAGGTGAAGGTTAAGGGATTAACTGGATCGAATGGTCCGTGGAAGGCTGCCCTGTTGAGTGGACCGCCGGGAATTGGTAAGTGACTATTATTGGGATGTCTGTTCATATCATGTGCACAACTGTACTAACACATTTTGTCTACTCCACTTTATACTCATCATATCATACAATTTACAGGGAAAACTACCACCGCCACACTGGTCGCTCGTGAATCAGGACGTGACGTACTTGAACTAAATGCTAGTGACGCCCGTTCCAAGAAGGCATTAAGCAATGCCCTTGGGGATGTTACCGGCTCACAAGTCCTTTCGTTTGACAACATGGGTAAGAAGAACAAGAAGAAGGCACCAATCCAAAAACGTTGTATCATCATGGATGAAGTTGATGGGATGGGTGCTGGTGATCGTTCTGGTATGTCGGAGTTGATTCAGATGATTAAGAAGTCCAAGGTTCCAATCGTAAGTAGGCTCACATGTATCATGTGTCCATATTCAGTTGTGTCATTTAACTTACTCATACCTTCTCATCTCCCAATACACATTCTCAGATTTGCATCTGTAACGACCGCTCTTCTCAAAAGATGAAGTCTCTTGTTGGGTATTGCCTCGACCTACGATACCGCCGCCCAACCAAGAAGGTCATAGCCCGTCGTGCAATGCAAATCGGTAACATCGAGGGTATGAAAGTTGAAGAGAATGCAGCCGAGGCCATGGCCGAAAGTTGTGGTAATGATATCCGGCAAGTTCTGAACAGCCTTCAAATGTGGAGCTGTAACAAGAACAAGACATCTTCCAACGGGGGAAGTAGTGGTACGAACATTACATACCGGGATTTGAAAGAACGTCAAAGTGAGATTAATAAGGATGAGGTGTTACGTGTTAGTATGTTCGATGCATGCAAGTCCATTGTCGAGGGTGCTCGAAGATTATCCGGATCTGACGCCAAGGCTGCCAATGCTAGCTTTTACAAACGTACAGATGCCTACTTCGTTGACTATATGCTCATGGGGTTGATGGTACACCAAAACTATCTCAAAGTATGCGGAGGACAGCACAATGCCGTTAAAGTGAAGGGTGATGATGATGGTGAGATTGAGGCTTTGAATGAGATGTCAAAGGCAACTGATGCCATGTCAGACTTTGGTATGGCTGAGGATAATCTCCGTGGAGGGGATCAGAATTGGGCACTCTTGCCTCTATGTTCCGTCTTGGCAGTGAAGGTTGGTCATCATGCCGGAGGTCCGACGGGAGGAATGTTACCCGGCTATGCCGAATTCGCTGGATGGCTTGGGAAGAATTCATCTAGGAATAAGAAGATTCGTCTACTGCAAGAACTTCGACGTCACATGAACTACAAGGTTAGTGCTGACGCTCCCGAGTTGAGAATGAATTATCTACCCATTATGAGGAAGCAGTTCGAAGAGTTATTGTTTTGTAAAGATGGTGCCATGGTTACCGAGGCTATTGAACTTATGGATGAGTATGGGCTTGACCGTGATGATGTCTTTGAAAACTTTGACGAGTTCCTCTTCAATGCCAAGGATCTCAAGGTGAAGAAGTTTGGTGATTTAGACAGTAAGACCAAGTCGGCATTCACCCGTGCATACAACTCCATGGCACATAGCTCACAGGCTTTAGTGGCCGAGCAGGGTGCCGAGAAGACTGGACGGAAGAAGACCAGTGGCGGCGGTGATGCCGGGATGGGTGGTGGTGAACTAGATGTTGTGGATGATGATAAGGTCGAGGAATCCGATGAGGATGATGAAGAAGACGATATTGAAGCATTACAGAAAAAGTTTCTAAAGAAGGGCAGGAAGAGCAGTGGCGGAGGAAAGGCCAAAGCAAATGGAAAGAAGAAGGGAGGGAAGAAGAAGAAGTAGAGACTCCATCTGATAATCTAACCACTAGATACCTTCCAAGTTGTTGTTATGAACTTATCTGTTTAGTAAACTACTAGCCTTTTCGTTGCCCAACATCTAAACCCACTAAAGTAGAGAGACTTGACCTTCCATGTATCTTTTACTATCTAATACTTACATTATTGACAATCAGAAGCACAAAAGGGACCTTTCTGAGCTTCTTGGGGTGTCTTTTGATATGTACAGCCAGAGTTAGTGAAGATATTACGAGCGATGGCTGTGGCGTATGGAAAGCTATCTTGCCATGAACATAGATCTTGGTTGAACGAACTAGCACTGGCAAACATCAACCACATATCAGTAACACTTGAGGTATTAAAGTTTGATACGTCTTTGTTGAATGAGGTTGCACCATTGAACATACCGGTCATATAAGTAACTCTTGAAGTATCAAAGTTTGACAAGTCACCATTAAAGGCTATCGCATCAGAAAACATGAATTCCATATTAGTAACGCTTGATGTATCGAAGTTTGAAACATCACCATTGAATGAAGATGCACCCTGGAACATAAAGTTCATATCGGTAACGCTTGAGGTGTTCCACCCATTGATATCTTCATTAAACGTACCCATACCCTTAAACAACTCTGACATATCTGTAACACTTCCAACACACCACGAGTTCATCGGCCAGCCATACGTTTGACCAATCTCACATAATTTATTATTAGCACAGTCTTGGTTAACATATTTACGAACTGCATTGTAAAGCACACCACCAATACCACCACCGTCATTTGCAATGAAACAGCTATAATTAATGCTATTACTACTGCTACTGGCGTTATCGTTGGAGGAAGAAGATAATGCAACACCAAGAACAATTGCAACTACCAAAATAATAAATAAAACTATCATACCAATTTTTTCCAATTGACGCTTTTGTTTCCACCATGGTAAAGTTGCCTCGTCTTCTGCGGATGATTGTTGGTTTGTATTATCATCAGCAGCAGTAATAGGTGCATCAGTAGAAGAAGTAGGTGTAGTATCAGCCCCCTCATTCGAAATACCCTCTTCTACATTATTGTCGACGATGCCATTATCTGCTTCTTCTTCTTTGGTATTGGTATTTTGGGTTGTCATTATATTGGTTGATCGGTTGATGTGCTGCCTCCTCCTCTGCTGTACACTCCTGCTTATGCTACACTGATTATAGTAGCGGCAACAGATGCAACTCAAGTTTATGTGTGGCTGGTCCACCCGTCGGCTGTCTCTCTCCATTTGGGGTTCTCTCCATTTCTAGCTCATCAGGCTTCTCACGACATAAAATGATGACAGGGTTCGTGAGTGTCTCTTTGAGTATTCGCAGTCATAAAGCTCCATTTGAGAGTTTATGAGGTCGATACGTAGAACTACATAAAATTAGACAGAACCCACCGATAAGATGCAGTTGGCGGCAGTTAGTAGAGTAATGCCTTGACCTCAAATTCGTCTAAGTTCTCCATACATATTTACGTCTATGCTAACTTAACATAAATATAAAGTCTTTAACTTTAGGTACTATCAGTCCATCCATCACTCTCTCTCTCTCTCCACTAATCATCACTTCTTCTTAAACTCTATCCGTGCTTAAACATTAAGTATATCTCTTTTTACTATCCACTTTAATCACTCTTCCTCTTAAACATTCAATAGATCTCTTTTTACTATCCACTTTAATCATCTTATTGACAATCAGAAGCACAAAAGGGTCCTTTCTGAGTTGCATTTGCATAAGGTGTATCTTGATATGTGCAGTTTGAATCTAAGAAAATGTTAAAAGCGTTGGTGTATGGGAAGCTATCTTGCCATGAACATAGATCCTTGTTGAATGATGATGCACCATAAAACATGTAACCCATATCAGTAACACTTGAAAGATCAAAGCTGGACACGTCTTGGTTGAAGGATGATGAACCCATAAACATACGCCACATACTAGTAACGCTTGATGTATCAATATTTGACACATCTTGATCAAAGGAACTGGCACCACTGAACATTGACCCCATTGAAATAACACTTGAGGTGTCAAAGTTTGATAAGTCTCTATTGAAGGAAGTTGCACCCTCGAACATTGACCACATTGAAGTAACACTTGAGGTATCCCATAACAGGTCTCCATTGAACAAACTCGCATCAGCAAACATCCACCTCATATCAGTAACGCTTGAGGTATTCCACCCATTGATATCCTCATTAAAAGTATCCATATACTCAAACAAGTATGACATATCAGTAACACTCCCAACACACCACGAATTCATAGGCCAACCATATTTCTGCCCAATATCACATTCTTTATTATTGGCACAGTCTTGGTCAACATATGACCGGACTGCATCATAAAGAATTCCATAATAACCGGCACCAAAACAACTACTGCTATCAGTATTATTATTGCTTTTGTTGTTGTTGCTGTTGTTGTTACTGCTACTGTTATCCGTATTGATGTTATTATTGTTAGAGGAAGATAATGTAACCCCAAGAACAATTGCAACTACCACGATAATAACTAGGACTACAATAATCAATACACGCTTTTGTTTCCACCATGGTGATACCACCGCATTTGTTTGTGAAGACTCGCCCTTTTGTGAGGTATCAGTATTATTATCTTGTTGCTCCTCATCACCGCCACCTTCGTTGAGCAAGGGACTGGATAATGACGGAGCAGCAATGCCTATTTCATCTCTGTTCATTATATGTTCAGGGTCCATATCCTATTATTAATCAGTAGTAATCAGTCTACGCCACACTAATATCACATTACTCAACTTACTGGCATTGGCATTTCGTTATTTTCTTTATGTCGCGAGGTATCCTATGAGGATATATATAAGTAACATTATTCGTCACGGTACTCTCTCTATTATAACCATATCACTTCTAATGCTGCCATGACTATTGGAGTTCGTCGGACTACAAACAATCAATCGGCGTACTTCCTTTAATTGTACCGATGATTAGAGATTAACTGCTAACGACAACCATCATACAATATCACTTCTAGAGTTATGCCATATTGGAGTTCATCGGTTTACAAACGATCAATCGGCGTCCTTCCTTCAATTGCAATAACAACAACAGTAATTTTATATAATCAGATCATCGATGATCCTCCGCCAATCGTCACTCGATGGATAATAAAGTTTCAAACAAGTATATTACCATTCTTTGCAACACCAATAATACATAAACGAGAATTACGACATATAGTTGTTCCGTGTGGTGCTGTTAACTTTGATGTGTACATACTAGGTTGTAATCATCGTACAACCCGATCATCAGCTGACGTTTCTAAGTTATTGCAACTTGTCAAGCCTGATGTTATATTTGTTGAGTTATGTAGAAGTCGTGAAGAGATGTTGTATGATGAGGAATATAACAAGAGTGAATACTATGCCGCTGCAACTTATAGACGTGAGCAAGGTGGCATGCAGCAGAAGATACCCCTTCTAATGTTAGGGGATCGACCATTGCGCATTAGTGATAGACGTTGGTATGATAGTCTCGAAACAGTGGCAAGTCAAATCATATCATACCTAATATGGCCATTCATTTTGCCATTTAGAGATAGATTATGGGGACATGAAATCCTTATCAATGAACGAGACACATTTATGGCATATGAACTTGAGAAATGTTTAGTTTATTACACATCAGAAGAAGAGGATACCAAAGTAAGGAGGTTGGCATTGGAGGTTCCAGTTGCAACATTACATTCTGCTATCAATAGTGATAAGAGGAGTACATGCACTAGATTATTTGAATTAGGAAGAGAACAGACATCGTCCATCACCCTCAATGCCTACTTTCAAGCCATGTGTGGTATCCTACCCATCATCAAATCAAAAGAATCTAGAAGACAACCTTCAGTAGTTGCAATCATTGGTAGTAATCACTTAGATGGAGTATGCAAATTGTTAGAGAATGAGAAGATATGGTCAAGTAAGGTACTGTCGGATGTGGTATCAACTGAACGATACTCGGAGAATCATCCGTATACAATAGGGATAGTTAATGATGTGGAAGAATATGATCGTAATGTAAGGGTTAAGGATCATGTAAACTATAGAGGATAAACGATAATAGTTATCAGTTATCTCTTCTTTGACAGTATCGTACTGGTCTAGCCGTCTATTGACCCCTGATACTGTATCTATATTCTATTTATACCCCTAAACAATTCCGTTCCAACCTACTAAACACTCCCATATCCTCTTTAATCATCTAATGAAAAGGTGATAATCTTATCACCTTCTTTCCACTTCCGTTTCACATTCTTATCTGGAGGGTTTATGATTAGCTCCTCGGCCGATGTATAGTCCATATCTACTGGTTTGTATCCAACTGCTACCTCACGACGCTGACGTGCCTTGAGGGCAACATCCCAGAAACTCCACTCATCATTATCCTTTAGATCAACAAACTTTTCAACAGGTCTGATATAGGTTTCACTCCCCGAGGCGGAGAATAGTTCAGTCAAGACAACATTGATATCCTTCTCTTCTGCCACTTGAGCCACTACCGAAGAGATGATTTGATTTGACATTACGTATCCTTTGCAGTTTGCAACTGCAAGTAAAGATTTGGTTCGGGTATCTAAAATCTCAGATACTGGAATACACGGCTTCTTCACTGAGTCGGGATACGCTGATTTCTTCACCTTTGCTTCATATATCTTATCCATCATATCTTGAATGATAAGTACCGCTGCCAAGGATCGACTATCAGATGATGTACTTCCCTTTTCGCCATTCATCATGGCGGTTTCGTCTGAAAGGATCAGAGCTGAATCAAAGTCTGCCAATGTGATAACATCTCCCGTTCTTTGTCCATTGTTATCAACATCCTTCATAACGGCAAGATCACGTCTAATGATCGAGTTACCGACTGCATTCTTGATTGTTAAGTTCTTGAGTTTCAAGGCAGCTTTGTTACCACCATCGAGTAGACGTTCTTGTCGTTGATCTGCTGGAATAGTATTGAACATCCACAGCTCGGAGCCTTCGGGTACAAACTCATCAAGCTGGGTAATCAAATCAGCCATATCACGTCTCCATCCACAGAAGAGTACTTTCTCGGGTGGTCGGTAATCGTCATAGAGTACAGGACATTCCTCTTCATCTCCGACACACTCTCCCGCGGCCATGCTATAAGATCCATCATTTGGTTGATATGTATCATCATCCTCGGCCAGTACTAGAATCTCATCACCTTCATTGTATACCATATCATCTTCAGGATTCATGTATACAGTACCGTCAGCAGATCTAAAACCAACAGGAATTGCATCATCAAATCGGCATGTGATATCATAGAATGTCTTGCCGTATAATTCACTCCATGTATCAAAATAGAATTCACTCCCCTCGAATCCCATCATACTGTCCAATACAAATGCCAGCTCGGGTGTACGTGCACATTGTAACATGAGTCGTCCAATCATATCATGATTAACAATAACCTCGGATATGTCCGGTGCAACCATTCGGATCAACTCTTTATTATCAACATCTTGTAACTCCACCACGATGTGACTACCATTCTTGCCAAAATCATTATCTAATGCCTTTAATGCCAATACCTGTCTCAACATATTTGCGTCGGCTTCATCTGAATTAAAATTGTTTGGTGTTAAGGCAATGACACTCCGTGCAGTATTGGCTGAAACTTTCTTTAAATCTTGCTCTAATATAGGATTACCATTGCGGAAGATAACTTCAGTACCCAGGAGTTGGAGTGGATTATCTTTAGCATTTAATGCTGACTCGAGACGCTCTTCCATTTCTTCTTTTTCGAGTTGTGATAATACTACCATTGTCCCCCCATTCTCTGATTCATTTGCTAATGCAATCTGTTTGATAACTGCTAATGACTATTGGATTGTGTATGGTGTTTATGAAAGAGTATGGATTGTGTGAGATGCATATATTGGCAGAGTATATGATATGAAACCCCCATGCCATATAACGAACGTTAAATATCCAATCTCAATAACTAAAGAAACATTCAACAAAGACACACACCCATACCCAACACACCAAAACAAACCCCACAACTAAATCAATTTAACGCACCTTATCATTCCAATTTAACATTAAAGTATGTCCACTCTCAAACACTCTACTCTTCCCCGTCTTTAAATCTTCCAACTTTTCACCAATACTTTCACCAACAATACCAATTAATAATGCAAATACCAATAATCCACCGAGTGTAACTACCAAACTAACAGTCCGGGGTAAAAACTCGGAGGGTGCATCAGCCTGTGCTCCTGGATCTACTACATATGTCCAACTAGTCCATGCTGCTTCACTAATAGTGCTATCGGTTAATGTTGCTAATAATCCCGCACCAAATACAACTAGCAGGTAACTCATACCTAATAATAAAATAACATTAGCCCACTCGCTTGACGTGAAGAAATATTCTAATCGATAATCTATCAAGTCTCCTATTGATACATCCTTCTTAACATCTTTATTCCCTTCCCCACTACTATCTGTGCCATCATTGTTGGTATTCAAAGCTTCAATCATAGAATTTTGACGATCTCTAAGGAATTGATATTCACTAACTAAAAACCAAACTATTGCTGCGAAACCGCCTAGTAATACTGCAAGTGTTACACCTTCACTTGGTGGTGTTGCATCTGCCATTCCACCACCGCGTGATCCTCGTGATAGGAGGGTTAGGAATGGTGTATTTTCTATTATGGAGTTTTGTATTAAGGAGGGTGGTAGCATGTTTAGTTGTTGCTTTCTATTGTTGTTGAGTGTTGCAATTTTTGTAATGCCACTACTTTGTGTTGGTGTTACAAATGCCTAAAGAGTAGTAATTGATACATAGTATATTAGTAGCTATTGCAATTTCAAAGTATATACAAGATTATATATAGAAACAGTTCATATATAACTTACCGAAACCAATGGAGCCACCATAGCAAAGAGGAGAAGGCATGCACCAAATTTCAATGCAATTCGTCTCATTTTTTAATATGTTTTGTATCTATCTCTATTCACCGGTCGGACTAGAGGCACTCCACTTTGTCAACGCCGTCGATACAATATATCTATAATAGTACCGCAGGAATTGTGTGGCTAGCAACAGCAAGGTGAGGGGAGTAGTTAGGTATTGTAGTTGCTGGTTGGCAATCAATCTTTTTTTCAGCCAAGCAATGTCGAAGAAAGGATACCCTCATGCCACCAAGAGTTCTCACCTATGAAAACATTGTGACATCCGTCTCACTAGAGTTCTTCTTACCTACTAACTAACCTTAACTAACAACTGACGAAGTTAACTCGAAAGCTAGTAATCCTATTGGATAAGGCATAACATTACTTTCTAAACTTAAATCAACTTGTTATTAGGTTATTTCCCATACATAAACATTTAGACTCTCGTTATATCTATACTGATGCATAGGATTGCTCCTGGAATACGACCTCAATGTTATCCAACCTCATTGCTCGACATGATTTGATGGCATTTATGATATCTAAACGATTCTCAATACTACTGCTAAATTGTTGATTTCCCAAAGAACTTCTAATTGAAGTGATACAATACCGGCGCCCAAGCAAGTAACTTGGTATAGCATGACGAAGTATAGATTTCTGATCCACACCCATAACTGATACTGGTCCATTGTGTGTAGTCGATAAAATTAATCCCATTCCTCCAGCGGGGATGATAAGTCTAAGCATAAAACGTTTTAGCTCAGTTTCAGACTTCTCCGTTGAAACAAACTTCTTCGTTGGAGCGTTATTACTATCATCCCACTGTATATCCACGGGTTCTGACTTCTTCATCCTCGTCCCGTCATAAGCCGATCTACGTCCACGGCTTACTCCTCCTGCCCAACTAAATCCAATCCCTTGAAGACTTTCGATACGTTCCTTTAATAGTTTTCCCTTCTTGTATGCAGTACGCTGATCATTCACCCATTGTCCCAACTGTGGACTAGCCTTGTAATTACGCGAGACATTACAATCTCCATGATCCCTTTTATATCCCTTGAGTTGTTCAAACCTTCCATCCCAACCCACTTGCTTACGACATTCCAACTCAAATCCAATACCCTCGAGACGCTCTTTTTGATCAGGTGAAAGCTTATTCTTACGGCTTACCCCTCCTGCCCAACTAAATCCAATCCCTTGAAGACTTTCAATATGTTCTTTTGAAAGTTTACCCTTCTTGTATGCTTGGCGCTGTCTATCCACCCATTTTCCCAACTTTGGATTGGCGTTGTATTTTTGAGGAACATTGCAATCTCCGTGATCCTTTTTATATCCCTTGAGTTGTTCAAACCTTTCATCCCAGCCCACTTGCTTACGACATTCCGCCTCAAATCCAATACCCTCAAGACGCTCTTTTTGTTTAGGTGAAAGCTTTTTTCCCAACTGACGTAGTTCCCATACAAATTCAATCTCATTTAGAAGCTTAATCCGTTCAGGTAATAGTTTATTCTTTTTATAAAACCGGCGCTGAGTAGTCACCCAATATGCCAACTCTTTATTGTTTTCGTCATATGTTGAAACATTGCAATTACCATTCGTATCTTTGTATTCTTTCAGTTGTTTAAACCTTTCATCCCAACCCACACGTCCACAGCCAATTACCCAACTAAATCCAATCCCCTGAAGACTTTCGATACGTTCTTTTGATAACTTCCCATTCTTGTACTTGGTGCGGTTGGTATTTACCCAACTTGCCAATTGTGGATTAGCCTTGTATTTACGAGGAACATTGTAATCTCCGTGATCCTTTTTATATTGTTTGAGCTCCTCAAACCTTTCATCCCAGCCCACACGCACAGTGTGCTTCACTAGTACCCATTCAAATCCAATACCATTTAATACTTTGATTTGATCAGATGAAAGTTCCCCCTCCTTCTTTTTATTGAATACAGCAATACGTTGATTCATCACCCAATTGCCCAACTGTGGATGTTTCCGAGGAACTCTACAGTGTCCATTCTCCTCTTTGAATAGTACAAGTTGATTGAACTTTGTATTCCAGTCAACGACAACCCGCCGCCGCTGTGATATACCCTTGTCTTTACTAATCTTTGGCATAATTATATTGTGTGATAATTGATAATAGGTATCATATATTGTTATACAAAGAACATTAATATCAACTTCGTTGCAATATTATTATTTTGATCGTATCTTCTTAGCGGTATCTTTTTAGTAATTATACATTACTAACTCTACTTTTATACATCATCAACAGCGTGTACTCGATACTACGGACTACGAGTATAGAAGAGGAGTACGCCGATATTCTATTAGAAGCCCTACTAATATAAGGACTAAGGAAGCAAGGTAAGGCTAGGCCAAGGGTCTCACCTTTAAATATTAGGTTATTATTTCCCATACGTCGGGTTACTTATCCCATTTGTGCAAAAAAAAATGCACAGAGACAATGACGATCTACTATTGACGGCTTATTCCTCCCTTATTCCTCGCGTCTAATAGCCAAAGCTAGCACATATCGAACCTCATATAGTGAAGAGAATAATGAAATCTATACCATCAATAATACCAGCGGCGGCGGTGATTTCGTGCTGTATACAAATAAGCACTAGCTTTCACCTTCCTCATCAAAATTACATACATCATTCTTCTTCCTTGACACCAATATCAACAACAACAACTTCACTACGCGCAGCAATACCACCAGAACAAATCTCAGATCAAACATTCGACTTAGCAATCCTAGGTGCAGGTCCCGTAGGAGTCTCCGCTGCACTCCTCGCTGCACGATCACCACATAATAAAAATGTAATATTAATCGATGCTCCAAGAGCTAGTGGTGCTTTAATGAATGAAGCCACTGGTGAAGATTTAAGTATTGGTGGACCTACGGGATTATTTAGTAAGGCATTAAGGGATACGGGGAAGAGGATTAGTGTTAGTTCATTGAAGGGAATGGGGTTGAGAGATGATAGGTAAGTGAGAAGTTTTAATTTGGTGCATATATATCTTGTGTACTTTTTGCATTGCAAATTATAAACTAACCATATTCTCAAACCACAAACAAACAACCACGAAACAAATATATAAGTGTATGGAACGAAATAGTAACATCCTGTGTAGAACTAGCATCCTTCAATGCACGTGATACAATCCGTCAACTCGAATACGCCGGTGTTACATACGTTCAAGGCTCGGCTGCCTTTGCAGATTCCGGTGGATCGAGTAGTTTATTTGTTACCGATTCGGATAATTTTATTACTACATTAAACGCTGATAAGATATTAATAGCCACGGGTAGTACTCCTTTTAGACCGGGAGGTATTCCTTTTGATGGCAAACGTGAGTTTTATTTTCCTCTTGTGTGTTTGTTTGTTTTTTCTCTCAGATGTACATGTAATGTGTTACATAATATGATATGTTCATTTTAATCAACAACTAAACCTCTTTATCTATATTCTCGCCTATCCATATGGAATTGACAAACAAACCTACTCAACAATAACACAAATCATATCAACAAACAGGCGTATTCGATTCAGACTCAATAAATACATTAAGCTACCTACCCAAATCCGTAGCCATTACCGGATCAGGTATTATAGCCATTGAATTTGCCAAGATTTTTAAAAACTTGGGTAGTGACGTAACATTAATCATTCGGGATAATATACCAAGGAATGCATTAATGAAGATTGGATTAGATAAGGATATTGCTGCTACGTTGGTTGCTGATTTGGTATGTATATTATGTTATATTGTGGATACCAGTGTGGTATATGTCGTTTGTCTATCATGTACGATGTGTATAGATGTTGAGACTTGAATCTAACCGCCTTATCCCCTCTCCTTTTAAACTCATACATAACATAACACACACATACACATCAATAGGCCCGAAGTGGTATCAAAATTGAACGTGGTGCACAAGTTAAGAAATTCCATGTCCCCCGAGGGAATGATAAGGCACCAATCATATTAGACTTAGAAGCCAAGGGTGGTGGTGATCGCGGCACGGGTGCGGCGACTGATATAAAGTGTGATATATATCTAGCAGCCGTGGGACGTAAGCCTAATACGTCACAGTTGAACTTACAAGCTGCGGGGATTAAGAGTGATTCATATGGTGGTATTGAGGTTGATTCGGAATTGAAAAGTACTGCAACTGGGGGGAATGTGTATGCAGCTGGAGATGTCCTTGGTCGGCCATTCTTGGCCTCGACTGGTATGGCTCAAGGCTTTGCTGCCATTGAAAATATGTTCAAAGAGGATAGGATCAAGGAAGAAGGTGAAGATGAGGATGAGGATGAGGCATCGACAGATGACGATGCATGTAAAGTCGGTGAGCTATGCATGACGGGAGAGAAATTTGATCCAAAATCCCTTGCTTCCAATCCATTTGCATTCCCAATTGGAGTATGGTCTTCGCCGGAGGCATCATACTATGGATTAAGTACACAACAATGTAAGGAAATGGGTATCGATGCAGGAGAAGGAGTGGCATTGTATGCCGAGTGTTTAAGAGGATTAGTCTTCTCACCTAACGGGTTGCTTAAATTGGTATTTGACAAGTCCAATGGACGTATCATGGGTGTTCATATCTGTGGTGATGATGCATGTGAACTTATTCATTATGGAATGGAGCTAGTCAAGGCAGAGCGGACCATTGATGATGTATTGAGTAACTTATACTCAGCAGTGACCTTCCATGAAATGTATAGGATTGCTGCCATGGCTGCTGTAGATGAAGCGGGTGCTAGAAAAAGAAGGGCAGCGGCTGGCCGAGCCGTGGCTTCGAGGAATGCTAGTGGTAGTGCTAAAGAATAGGGAAGAAGTTTAAGTAGGTGAAAAGAGAGTAGTAGTAGAGCAGCTATGTAAAGAGCCTCACATAGAGATATATTGGAAGATAGATCCAGTGGTTAGATTATAAGCCTCGAGTTTTACTTCATCACTAATAATGACAAACCAAAATACCAATCTAATAATCTATGAGGGAAGAGTTTCTATCTGTCAACTTCAAAGAGAGCAACAGATAGGTAGATGATGTGCTGTATCCTCATAGGATACGATACTGCGACATAAAGAAAAATAGGACGATCGAGAGCAAAAAGGATAAGTACATAGTACATATAAGCCGACAAGTCTAGTTAATGCTCCATACAATGCTGCTCAATCCATTTGATACTAAAACAAATAGTGTTGCAACTTATTGTCTACTTCTGCCTTAGCCGTCATAACACGCGGACTATACAATAAACTACACCTAAAAAAAAGATATATCTACTATCATCAACTCTCACACACATCAATATTGTATATATCAGAATAAATTATATTAAGCTCGTTTTCTCCTACTCAATTCTAATTGGTACCAGTATCATCATCCCCTCGTCGTCGTCCTCACGCGCGGCGGAACTGATCGATGATATCAATATCAATATGAGAGTATTGAAGAAGAAGAAGAATGTCTTCGATGATGAGAATAGTGGAGGTAGTACTAAAAGTTCAAAGAGGAGGCCAAAGACAAAGAAACCAACACCCTCACCTACTCCTCTTTTGAACAACAACAACAACAAGAACGTTTGCAAAGATGATGAAATCCTACATCCGGCCACTTGCCAATCGGCAGCACCTTGCAATGGAAAATGTCATACTATTGTGGAGAGAGAAGAAATAATCAGTGATCCTCCTACTTCAGGGGTATGTCCACAAGATTCATATTGTATTGAAGAGGTAATCAATAATGATAACAGTAGCAGTGACAATAATAACAACAACAAAATCGAGTATGTTGGTTGTTTTGGTGCAGATGAGGGTGGTAAAGATGGTGTTCTTTACGATGCAGTTCGTTCATATGTTAGTCAAGACTGTGCTAATAATGAAGAATGTGATATTGGACAAACATACGGTTGGCCAATGAACTCGTGGTGTGTCGATAATGTTAAAGATATGTCACACTTGTTTGAAATGATGTATACCTTTAATGAGGATATCAATGGGTGGAACACCTCGAGCGTTACTAGTATTATGAGAAGGATGTTCGCTCTTGCCAGCTCATTCAATAGAGACTTATCAAACTTAGATACTTCAAGTGTTAGAAATATGGACTACATGCTTTTTTATGCAAGCTCGTTCAATGGAGATGTGTCAAACTTTGATACCTCGAAAGTTACTAATATGAACAGCATGTTCAGTGGAGCGAGTTCATTCAACGGAGATGTTTCTAACTTTGATACTTCAAGTGTTATTAACATGAACGGTATGTTCGATGGTGCCACCTCATTCAACGGTGATGTTTCAAACTTTGATATCTCGAGTGTTACTAGAATGAGCAGCATGTTCTGGGATGCCACTTCCTTCAATCAAGATCTATGTGCATGGCGAGATAGCTTTCCGTACTCAGTCTTCAATGATAATGTCTTCGCTGACTCTGGTTGTACATATCAAGATACACCGAATGAAGTTCAAAAAGGACCTTTTTGTGCTTCTACTTGTCAATAAAGTGATTAAAATGGATAGTGATGATGTAGTGAGTGAGATGAGATAGAGTGAGATGAGACGAGAGATATGAGATAGTGAATTTTTTAGTTGGGTGAACTCTTACACTTAGACTTTTAAAATAAAGTTGGTGTCTAGAACTAGAACGGTTTAGGGTGTGTAGTTTTGTATGTATAAAGAGGTAACACAGGATTCTGTCTAATTTTATGTAGTTTACGTATTGACCTTATGTATTTAAAACTACAAACCTTTTAAATAACCACCTACTTAATTAAGGGAGCTGTAAGCCATCATGATATCTTCTTATATACTCCCAATGCTATACACAACAGCATCAGTTTGTCATGCTTTATATCTACAATCATCTTCGTCGGTACCTAGCTTGGCGTACTCGTCATTGCAAAAAAAACATCATCTTCGATATGCTACCCATCATTATCCATCAACTTGCAATACATTACTAGCTTTCTCTACTATACATCGTCAAGCAATATATAGAATATCAAATAGAAGATGTAATACAATAATAAATAGTGCATTGAACAACAATAACGGGCAGCAGCAGATAGAAAATGACGATAAAAGTGAGGACCATTTAGTCGGCATTGGAGTTGGTATCGATTTGGGTACTACCAATTCTGCTATTGCAATGATGATCCCTTCTACTGATATAGATGATAGTGAAGATGATGATAGAGAAGATGAAGTTTCAAGGTATGTTGAATATATGCTCGTCTCTTCTCCATTTATATACAAATCCAAACTATCATAAAAATACTCACATCTTATGCACTTTTTTCTCATTCTCTTTATTATTTATACTGTACTATTCTATACGCTAACACAACAGAAGAAGGACAGTACCAACAATGCTAACAGTAGATGAAAATTGTAGTAAAACTATACCAAGTGTTGTTTCATTCATCCCATCAAATGACTATCAACAGTCGTCTAAGAATGAGCTATCTATACCACCCTGGACATCCACATCAACATCTACCTCGCTATCTCAAAACAATCTACAATGGCCAAATCAATATACAATACAAACCGGCAAAGCAGCAATACAATATGAAAATTTACGTCCAAAATCAACATATAGAAATGTTAAACGCATTATAGGTACAGGTGGTACAATGGCTAATTTGGCTAATGGTGTCGTGCCCAATTTATACATTGATAGTATTAATGGTGGTCATGCTAGTAGCAGTGGTATGAATGGTATGAGTGGAAGTGGAGGAGTTGGCGGTAATAATGAGCTAGACATACTATTCAACATGCTAGAAGATTCCGATAATAACAGCAACAAGTCATCATCAAAGAAGAAGAATAAAAAGAAGAAGAAGCAAAAGAGTAAATGGAAAAAGCGTAAGGAGAATGAATTACCAAAGTTACATAAACAATTGGTAGATGCAAAGGATGATCCTGCCTTGTTATTATGCTATTTGGATAGCGGAGAGGGTAGTAGTTTAGATATTGGCAGCGGTGTAGTTGGTAGTGGTGGAGAAAGTAGCAGTCAGGGGATTGAATCAGAAGAAGACGAGGGGATACTACTCCGTCCTGAACAAATCTCAGCATGTATACTACGCCATCTATATGATACTGCTGAACAATATCATCGTACCTCCTTAAACAGCAACAATAACAAAGAAGTGAAGGTAACAAGAGCAGTAATAGGTGTACCAGCCTACTTTACCGAAGCACAGCGACAGGCGACTATTCATGCATCTGAAATTGCAGGTGTGTCGAAAGTTAAGTTATTACCCGAGCCTGAGGCTGCTGCACTTGCCTATGGCTCCTCCACTTCACCCTCTAGCGATATGAATGACATAATGCACGACAACGAAGAACTAATACTAGTATTCGACTTAGGCGGAGGAACGTTTGACGTATCAATCTTAGAAGTCGGTGGTGGTATTACCGAAGTTATGGCAACTATTGGTAATAATCGGTTAGGTGGGACAGACTTTGATAAGCGTGTTGCTGAATATTTGTGCAGTTGTGCTGTTGACTTTGATAGAAAGATGAAGAATGATAAGAAAGATGGAGATTCATTGGATGGTATAGAAGATATTGACAAGAATGGAAGACAAACGAGTACGAAACGAGTAGTTAAAGATTGGTATCGTGATGGATCAGGAGAAGTTCCTGATATCATACTTCGAGTAGCGGAGGAGGTACGAAAGTGTCTATCGAATCAAAAGATAGTTGAGGTAGTAGTACCATTAACTGAAGATGGATGGAAACGAGTGGGTGGTGATGAATCCTTAAACAATCAAATCATTATCGGCCCTTCCATTGACAAAACAACATTAGAAACAGAATACAACATGATAGAAAATGAAGATTATACAATCATATCACTTGATAGGACAACATTTGAATCAATCTGTTATAATGAATTGCAATTGTTATTACAACCTATACGGGAGGTTGCCATAATGGCAGGAGTACTACTGCCCGGCGAGGCTCGACCTAGCTTTGTTGAGAATGCAATGCTCATGGCTAAAGAACGAGAAGAGGCCATGTCGGTATATAATAATGACGGAGAAGACTTTTGGGACTTTGATGATGATGACTTTGAAGACGAGCCGCTTATCAAAAGTACCAACACCAAGCTTAATGCAATATCATCAAAAGATGAGGATAGAATAAACGAACAAACAATGCAACAAATTCAAGCAATGGATATCAAATCACAAAAGAAGGCACAGCAACGTGGTCGGAAGAAGGCTCGTGATATTGACAAACGTGAACGATCATTTAGGAAACAGAAACGATCAGCAATGGAGGAGGCTACCACTGCCTCGTTATTGGGTAAACAAGTGGATGGTGATAAACAAAAGCGTGGTGGAGGAGGCAACACAATATCATCATCTCAGTCATCATCATTTGTTAGTGTAGGTAATGAAAAAGTCCAAGAAGGTATACACGGCCGACCATTATCACGGATAGTTCTAGTAGGCGGTGCTACACGCATGCCAGTGATTGCTAAACTATTAGAAGCAGTTGTGGGTATGGTACCACAACGTACAGTTCATCCTGATGAGGCTGTGGCATTAGGATGTGCAGTCCAAGTTGGTATATTAGACGGTGAGAATGAGGGTCTGTTGGGTGGTATGCAAGCGGTGTTAAGTCCAATGCAAGCAGCTGTAATGAGAGCCTTGGGTGGGTAGTAGTGATATAGTTTGTATTTGTTCATATCTCATGCTTGTGATATGCATACTTGCTCACATCATGTGCACTTTTCTCTAAACCAAACATTCAGCCAAGAAGCGGGGAATGGAAGTGGACTCGAGTGGTGAGTTGACAATGGACGACGAGAATGGCTCCAGTGGTATGGAAGAGATGATGATGGCCGGTGGTATAAGCGGTATGGTAGTGGACGAGTTTGATGACGAAGATGACTTTTATTGAGTAGTCAAGTAAGTTAAGTACTACTTTAGCATAGGCTCTTGTGATAACATAGATACAACATTCATTACAATTACAACATTCATCTTATTATCTAAATTACTTTCCACATAACATATTCTCTCGTCTCTATAAATCACTACTTTAGCATCAGGCAACTCCCATCATAGCTGTTGTAATCTCCTGCTAAGGGAGCATCACGAATACAATATCCTTGCCCTCATCGTCACTATCCATTTGAGGAGATGTTTGAGGTGTAAGCGTAGACGGTTGTATAAATCCAACAGCGGGTGTCAATGTCATGTTCGTACTTTGTAGTGATGGACTTGTTGTAACATACGGAATGGAAAATAATGTGCTTTCACTATCCCCAAACTCTCCTCAACAAGGCACTCGATATTGCCGAACCAGGAATGAACGGAATAGGAAATGAAGTAGTCTCGCCTAATGTAAACCCTCCTCCTTGCGCTATCAAGCTCCCATTCGATGTTACATTGTAATAGCCTTTCCCATACTCACAACAAATGCCATCTTCTTCACTGTCGTATATTGTAAACTGGTACGTCTGCTCTCCCTCGAGGCAAACGGACTCTTTTTGAGCCTTGTATTTGCCATTAGATGTACCATTGAAAGTCTTTAACACAACATTATTACCAGAGCCATTAATCGTTTGAATGTCCCATGATGTTTCCTCTGGATACTGATCATGTACCACTACAATATCGATCCAATAGCAAGTCTCTGTAGGCAAGCTTGATACAGTTGGTGATTGTGTAGGTTTTGGACTTGTGGTGGGAGCGATAGACGAGGATGGACTCATACTTGGTGAAGACTCACAATCAGAAGCACAAAATGGACCGTTCTGAGATTCATTCGGTGTATCTTGATATGTACAGCCAGAGTCTAAGAAGATATCATCAGCATTGGTGTATGGAAAGCTATCTCGCCATGAATATAGATTTTGATTGAAGGAACTGGCACTGTAGAACATCCACCTCATATCAGTGACACTCGAAAGATCAAAGCTGGACACGTCTTGGTTGAATGATGATGCACTATTGAACATGGATGCCATACCCCTAACGCTTGATGTATCAAAGTTTGATACATCTCCATTGAATAAACTCGCTTCCCAAAACATGGATGTCATATCAGTAACGCTTGAGGTATTCCATCCATTGATATCTTCGTTAAATGTATCCATATATTGAAACAAGTAAGACATGTCTTTAACACTTCCAACACACCACGAGTTCATTGGCCAACCATATGTTTGGGCGATGAAACATTTTTCATTATTGGCACAGTCTTGTCGAACATATGCCCGAACTGCATTGTAAAGAATTCCATCTTCACCACCATCATCTGCATCAAAGCATTCGTATGTTATAGTTGGAGGTGAAGTAGATGGAGCCATACTTGATGATGGGGCTACACTAACCGTTGGAGTATCCGTGATGTTTAGGAACACTGTGTTTTCGGTGTTAGATTGTGATAAAGAGACTCCCAGAGCAATTGCCATAGCTCCAAGAAGAAGTACAACAACACCAAAGAAGATCCTTGTTCGTCGTTGTTTCCACCAAGGTAGAGTTGGAGTGGCAATGAAGACCTCCTCTATACTTCGGTCGTCATCTTCATCATTATTATCTTCGACTTTCCATGCTACTGGTATGTGTATATCTTCTTGAGTTACTTCTTCCACTTCCCTCGATATGACATCATTATTACTATCTGCACCACCACCACCACTATCTATGTCCTCATTAGGCACTGCTGAAATACCTATTGAATCATTACTACCACTGCCAATATCATCCCATCCTCTTCTATTCATATCCCCTCTTCCTGTATTTGTATTATCCAACACTTCGCCTCCCTCAATAACCTCCCTTGGTGGTTCGTATATTGAATCCCTACCCGAGGAAGGCATAAATACATCTCTATCCATATCAGTAGATACAGTGACAGATACTGCGGCAGGCTTTTGATTCAACTTATCATCTTTTGCCTTCTTCTTTGCAATTTTATCCTCAAACTCCGCCGAATCGAATGGTCCGGGCGGAGTGAGTTCATTAACAGATGATAAATTGTTTGATATAGCTGCAGTTGTCTTACTGGCAATTTCAGGATCAGCAGCGTTGACTTCCAACATTGCAGGAGGTTCGGGGCTGATATTGTCGTCATCGATTTGCTCAACTTTACCAATCTGCTTCGGAGGCTCGGCCCTATTTGATATCACTTCGGCCATACCCGCCGGTAAAGGGAGACCCTCATTATCGTCTTCCATTTGTTGCAATCCAGACAATGTATTTGATGTGTTATTTATAGTATTAGTGGTGTTGGTATTGGGCTGTTCATCTGATGTTGCAACATCAACATTCACCTCTTCATCGACGATATCTTTAGTAGTATCCATTATATGCGTATGACTATATGCGTATGACTATATGACGTGTACTATGAGTGAAACTAACTAATAGTGATCTATATAAGGTATCGATGCTGCAGCCGTGGATAATCTTGGTCAATATAAGGTCTTGATAACGTGGGCTTGTGTAATATCTTGGTCTTGACAATTGATCAATTGATATTCTTGGTGGGCTTGTGTCTTGTGTATATGTACTAATATGTACTTGGTCAGAAATGGTGGTCTTGATATTGTTGTGTTTATGACTGATACACGAGAACTTTAATTAGCTAGACTAAATACGGCTGATATGGGGATCACTTTAATCACAATACAATTATTATGATAGTAGAGGAATGGTAGACTATCTATACAATGGTGATACCATATAGAGAAGATAAAGAGGCTTCTTTGATATCGTATTTTGTTGTTTCATGAAAGATAAGGATACCAAATAGAAAAGATACCCAGCAAGTAAGCCCCTCACCCAAGAGCAATCAATAACAACTGCACAGGAATCTTGGCTTGGACATCGAATCTAAGGACGTATCGTATTCACACGAAGTATGTGGTACAGTTGAATAGAAACTACTTCTTAGTGTGATTTGTATCTAATCCTGACCCAGACGTCGTGTTGTCATGTCTCCAGCATTCTCATGGCCATGGCTGTACCTAGGGGCTTACTTTACATCACAATGCCTGATTGCTTGGACTTGGATCGTCTTGGAAGTCTAATTTTACACCACTGAAATGCCGAGGTACATTTTGTATTGTCAAACCTTTAACCATCTCTTCTCAACTACAACTACTGTGGCAACGGACCCTAAACTAATCTCGTTCTAGTTCTCTCCCCAATAAGTCTCTAAGGTTCCCACCATTTAAAATATACATCTAATATCTACTGTCTACACTCTCTTTCTCTCGTCTCACACACATCAATATTGTATATATCAGAATAAATTATATTAAGCTCGTTTTCTCCTACTCAATTCTAATTGGTACCAGTATCATCATCCCCTCGTCGTCGTCCTCACGCGCGGCGGAACTGATCGATGATATCAATATCAATATGAGAGTATTGAAGAAGAAGAAGAATGTCTTCGATGATGAGAATAGTGGAGGTAGTACTAAAAGTTCAAAGAGGAGGCCAAAGACAAAGAAACCAACACCCTCACCTACTCCTCTTTTGAACAACAACAACAACAAGAACGTTTGCAAAGATGATGAAATCCTACATCCGGCCACTTGCCAATCGGCAGCACCTTGCAATGGAAAATGTCATACTATTGTGGAGAGAGAAGAAATAATCAGTGATCCTCCTACTTCAGGGGTATGTCCACAAGATTCATATTGTATTGAAGAGGTAATCAATAATGATAACAGTAGCAGTGACAATAATAACAACAACAAAATCGAGTATGTTGGTTGTTTTGGTGCAGATGAGGGTGGTAAAGATGGTGTTCTTTACGATGCAGTTCGTTCATATGTTAGTCAAGACTGTGCTAATAATGAAGAATGTGATATTGGACAAACATACGGTTGGCCAATGAACTCGTGGTGTGTCGATAATGTTAAAGATATGTCACACTTGTTTGAAATGATGTATACCTTTAATGAGGATATCAATGGGTGGAACACCTCGAGCGTTACTAGTATTATGAGAAGGATGTTCGCTCTTGCCAGCTCATTCAATAGAGACTTATCAAACTTAGATACTTCAAGTGTTAGAAATATGGACTACATGCTTTTTTATGCAAGCTCGTTCAATGGAGATGTGTCAAACTTTGATACCTCGAAAGTTACTAATATGAACAGCATGTTCAGTGGAGCGAGTTCATTCAACGGAGATGTTTCTAACTTTGATACTTCAAGTGTTATTAACATGAACGGTATGTTCGATGGTGCCACCTCATTCAACGGTGATGTTTCAAACTTTGATATCTCGAGTGTTACTAGAATGAGCAGCATGTTCTGGGATGCCACTTCCTTCAATCAAGATCTATGTGCATGGCGAGATAGCTTTCCGTACTCAGTCTTCAATGATAATGTCTTCGCTGACTCTGGTTGTACATATCAAGATACACCGAATGAAGTTCAAAAAGGACCTTTTTGTGCTTCTACTTGTCAATAAAGTGATTAAAATGGATAGTGATGATGTAGTGAGTGAGATGAGATAGAGTGAGATGAGACGAGAGATATGAGATAGTGAATTTTTTAGTTGGGTGAACTCTTACACTTAGACTTTTAAAATAAAGTTGGTGTCTAGAACTAGAACGGTTTAGGGTGTGTAGTTTTGTATGTATAAAGAGGTAACACAGGATTCTGTCTAATTTTATGTAGTTTACGTATTGACCTTATGTATTTAAAACTACAAACCTTTTAAATAACCACCTACTTAATTAAGGGAGCTGTAAGCCATCATGATATCTTCTTATATACTCCCAATGCTATACACAACAGCATCAGTTTGTCATGCTTTATATCTACAATCATCTTCGTCGGTACCTAGCTTGGCGTACTCGTCATTGCAAAAAAAACATCATCTTCGATATGCTACCCATCATTATCCATCAACTTGCAATACATTACTAGCTTTCTCTACTATACATCGTCAAGCAATATATAGAATATCAAATAGAAGATGTAATACAATAATAAATAGTGCATTGAACAACAATAACGGGCAGCAGCAGATAGAAAATGACGATAAAAGTGAGGACCATTTAGTCGGCATTGGAGTTGGTATCGATTTGGGTACTACCAATTCTGCTATTGCAATGATGATCCCTTCTACTGATATAGATGATAGTGAAGATGATGATAGAGAAGATGAAGTTTCAAGGTATGTTGAATATATGCTCGTCTCTTCTCCATTTATATACAAATCCAAACTATCATAAAAATACTCACATCTTATGCACTTTTTTCTCATTCTCTTTATTATTTATACTGTACTATTCTATACGCTAACACAACAGAAGAAGGACAGTACCAACAATGCTAACAGTAGATGAAAATTGTAGTAAAACTATACCAAGTGTTGTTTCATTCATCCCATCAAATGACTATCAACAGTCGTCTAAGAATGAGCTATCTATACCACCCTGGACATCCACATCAACATCTACCTCGCTATCTCAAAACAATCTACAATGGCCAAATCAATATACAATACAAACCGGCAAAGCAGCAATACAATATGAAAATTTACGTCCAAAATCAACATATAGAAATGTTAAACGCATTATAGGTACAGGTGGTACAATGGCTAATTTGGCTAATGGTGTCGTGCCCAATTTATACATTGATAGTATTAATGGTGGTCATGCTAGTAGCAGTGGTATGAATGGTATGAGTGGAAGTGGAGGAGTTGGCGGTAATAATGAGCTAGACATACTATTCAACATGCTAGAAGATTCCGATAATAACAGCAACAAGTCATCATCAAAGAAGAAGAATAAAAAGAAGAAGAAGCAAAAGAGTAAATGGAAAAAGCGTAAGGAGAATGAATTACCAAAGTTACATAAACAATTGGTAGATGCAAAGGATGATCCTGCCTTGTTATTATGCTATTTGGATAGCGGAGAGGGTAGTAGTTTAGATATTGGCAGCGGTGTAGTTGGTAGTGGTGGAGAAAGTAGCAGTCAGGGGATTGAATCAGAAGAAGACGAGGGGATACTACTCCGTCCTGAACAAATCTCAGCATGTATACTACGCCATCTATATGATACTGCTGAACAATATCATCGTACCTCCTTAAACAGCAACAATAACAAAGAAGTGAAGGTAACAAGAGCAGTAATAGGTGTACCAGCCTACTTTACCGAAGCACAGCGACAGGCGACTATTCATGCATCTGAAATTGCAGGTGTGTCGAAAGTTAAGTTATTACCCGAGCCTGAGGCTGCTGCACTTGCCTATGGCTCCTCCACTTCACCCTCTAGCGATATGAATGACATAATGCACGACAACGAAGAACTAATACTAGTATTCGACTTAGGCGGAGGAACGTTTGACGTATCAATCTTAGAAGTCGGTGGTGGTATTACCGAAGTTATGGCAACTATTGGTAATAATCGGTTAGGTGGGACAGACTTTGATAAGCGTGTTGCTGAATATTTGTGCAGTTGTGCTGTTGACTTTGATAGAAAGATGAAGAATGATAAGAAAGATGGAGATTCATTGGATGGTATAGAAGATATTGACAAGAATGGAAGACAAACGAGTACGAAACGAGTAGTTAAAGATTGGTATCGTGATGGATCAGGAGAAGTTCCTGATATCATACTTCGAGTAGCGGAGGAGGTACGAAAGTGTCTATCGAATCAAAAGATAGTTGAGGTAGTAGTACCATTAACTGAAGATGGATGGAAACGAGTGGGTGGTGATGAATCCTTAAACAATCAAATCATTATCGGCCCTTCCATTGACAAAACAACATTAGAAACAGAATACAACATGATAGAAAATGAAGATTATACAATCATATCACTTGATAGGACAACATTTGAATCAATCTGTTATAATGAATTGCAATTGTTATTACAACCTATACGGGAGGTTGCCATAATGGCAGGAGTACTACTGCCCGGCGAGGCTCGACCTAGCTTTGTTGAGAATGCAATGCTCATGGCTAAAGAACGAGAAGAGGCCATGTCGGTATATAATAATGACGGAGAAGACTTTTGGGACTTTGATGATGATGACTTTGAAGACGAGCCGCTTATCAAAAGTACCAACACCAAGCTTAATGCAATATCATCAAAAGATGAGGATAGAATAAACGAACAAACAATGCAACAAATTCAAGCAATGGATATCAAATCACAAAAGAAGGCACAGCAACGTGGTCGGAAGAAGGCTCGTGATATTGACAAACGTGAACGATCATTTAGGAAACAGAAACGATCAGCAATGGAGGAGGCTACCACTGCCTCGTTATTGGGTAAACAAGTGGATGGTGATAAACAAAAGCGTGGTGGAGGAGGCAACACAATATCATCATCTCAGTCATCATCATTTGTTAGTGTAGGTAATGAAAAAGTCCAAGAAGGTATACACGGCCGACCATTATCACGGATAGTTCTAGTAGGCGGTGCTACACGCATGCCAGTGATTGCTAAACTATTAGAAGCAGTTGTGGGTATGGTACCACAACGTACAGTTCATCCTGATGAGGCTGTGGCATTAGGATGTGCAGTCCAAGTTGGTATATTAGACGGTGAGAATGAGGGTCTGTTGGGTGGTATGCAAGCGGTGTTAAGTCCAATGCAAGCAGCTGTAATGAGAGCCTTGGGTGGGTAGTAGTGATATAGTTTGTATTTGTTCATATCTCATGCTTGTGATATGCATACTTGCTCACATCATGTGCACTTTTCTCTAAACCAAACATTCAGCCAAGAAGCGGGGAATGGAAGTGGACTCGAGTGGTGAGTTGACAATGGACGACGAGAATGGCTCCAGTGGTATGGAAGAGATGATGATGGCCGGTGGTATAAGCGGTATGGTAGTGGACGAGTTTGATGACGAAGATGACTTTTATTGAGTAGTCAAGTAAGTTAAGTACTACTTTAGCATAGGCTCTTGTGATAACATAGATACAACATTCATTACAATTACAACATTCATCTTATTATCTAAATTACTTTCCACATAACATATTCTCTCGTCTCTATAAATCACTACTTTAGCATCAGGCAACTCCCATCATAGCTGTTGTAATCTCCTGCTAAGGGAGCATCACGAATACAATATCCTTGCCCTCATCGTCACTATCCATTTGAGGAGATGTTTGAGGTGTAAGCGTAGACGGTTGTATAAATCCAACAGCGGGTGTCAATGTCATGTTCGTACTTTGTAGTGATGGACTTGTTGTAACATACGGAATGGAAAATAATGTGCTTTCACTATCCCCAAACTCTCCTCAACAAGGCACTCGATATTGCCGAACCAGGAATGAACGGAATAGGAAATGAAGTAGTCTCGCCTAATGTAAACCCTCCTCCTTGCGCTATCAAGCTCCCATTCGATGTTACATTGTAATAGCCTTTCCCATACTCACAACAAATGCCATCTTCTTCACTGTCGTATATTGTAAACTGGTACGTCTGCTCTCCCTCGAGGCAAACGGACTCTTTTTGAGCCTTGTATTTGCCATTAGATGTACCATTGAAAGTCTTTAACACAACATTATTACCAGAGCCATTAATCGTTTGAATGTCCCATGATGTTTCCTCTGGATACTGATCATGTACCACTACAATATCGATCCAATAGCAAGTCTCTGTAGGCAAGCTTGATACAGTTGGTGATTGTGTAGGTTTTGGACTTGTGGTGGGAGCGATAGACGAGGATGGACTCATACTTGGTGAAGACTCACAATCAGAAGCACAAAATGGACCGTTCTGAGATTCATTCGGTGTATCTTGATATGTACAGCCAGAGTCTAAGAAGATATCATCAGCATTGGTGTATGGAAAGCTATCTCGCCATGAATATAGATTTTGATTGAAGGAACTGGCACTGTAGAACATCCACCTCATATCAGTGACACTCGAAAGATCAAAGCTGGACACGTCTTGGTTGAATGATGATGCACTATTGAACATGGATGCCATACCCCTAACGCTTGATGTATCAAAGTTTGATACATCTCCATTGAATAAACTCGCTTCCCAAAACATGGATGTCATATCAGTAACGCTTGAGGTATTCCATCCATTGATATCTTCGTTAAATGTATCCATATATTGAAACAAGTAAGACATGTCTTTAACACTTCCAACACACCACGAGTTCATTGGCCAACCATATGTTTGGGCGATGAAACATTTTTCATTATTGGCACAGTCTTGTCGAACATATGCCCGAACTGCATTGTAAAGAATTCCATCTTCACCACCATCATCTGCATCAAAGCATTCGTATGTTATAGTTGGAGGTGAAGTAGATGGAGCCATACTTGATGATGGGGCTACACTAACCGTTGGAGTATCCGTGATGTTTAGGAACACTGTGTTTTCGGTGTTAGATTGTGATAAAGAGACTCCCAGAGCAATTGCCATAGCTCCAAGAAGAAGTACAACAACACCAAAGAAGATCCTTGTTCGTCGTTGTTTCCACCAAGGTAGAGTTGGAGTGGCAATGAAGACCTCCTCTATACTTCGGTCGTCATCTTCATCATTATTATCTTCGACTTTCCATGCTACTGGTATGTGTATATCTTCTTGAGTTACTTCTTCCACTTCCCTCGATATGACATCATTATTACTATCTGCACCACCACCACCACTATCTATGTCCTCATTAGGCACTGCTGAAATACCTATTGAATCATTACTACCACTGCCAATATCATCCCATCCTCTTCTATTCATATCCCCTCTTCCTGTATTTGTATTATCCAACACTTCGCCTCCCTCAATAACCTCCCTTGGTGGTTCGTATATTGAATCCCTACCCGAGGAAGGCATAAATACATCTCTATCCATATCAGTAGATACAGTGACAGATACTGCGGCAGGCTTTTGATTCAACTTATCATCTTTTGCCTTCTTCTTTGCAATTTTATCCTCAAACTCCGCCGAATCGAATGGTCCGGGCGGAGTGAGTTCATTAACAGATGATAAATTGTTTGATATAGCTGCAGTTGTCTTACTGGCAATTTCAGGATCAGCAGCGTTGACTTCCAACATTGCAGGAGGTTCGGGGCTGATATTGTCGTCATCGATTTGCTCAACTTTACCAATCTGCTTCGGAGGCTCGGCCCTATTTGATATCACTTCGGCCATACCCGCCGGTAAAGGGAGACCCTCATTATCGTCTTCCATTTGTTGCAATCCAGACAATGTATTTGATGTGTTATTTATAGTATTAGTGGTGTTGGTATTGGGCTGTTCATCTGATGTTGCAACATCAACATTCACCTCTTCATCGACGATATCTTTAGTAGTATCCATTATATGCGTATGACTATATGCGTATGACTATATGACGTGTACTATGAGTGAAACTAACTAATAGTGATCTATATAAGGTATCGATGCTGCAGCCGTGGATAATCTTGGTCAATATAAGGTCTTGATAACGTGGGCTTGTGTAATATCTTGGTCTTGACAATTGATCAATTGATATTCTTGGTGGGCTTGTGTCTTGTGTATATGTACTAATATGTACTTGGTCAGAAATGGTGGTCTTGATATTGTTGTGTTTATGACTGATACACGAGAACTTTAATTAGCTAGACTAAATACGGCTGATATGGGGATCACTTTAATCACAATACAATTATTATGATAGTAGAGGAATGGTAGACTATCTATACAATGGTGATACCATATAGAGAAGATAAAGAGGCTTCTTTGATATCGTATTTTGTTGTTTCATGAAAGATAAGGATACCAAATAGAAAAGATACCCAGCAAGTAAGCCCCTCACCCAAGAGCAATCAATAACAACTGCACAGGAATCTTGGCTTGGACATCGAATCTAAGGACGTATCGTATTCACACGAAGTATGTGGTACAGTTGAATAGAAACTACTTCTTAGTGTGATTTGTATCTAATCCTGACCCAGACGTCGTGTTGTCATGTCTCCAGCATTCTCATGGCCATGGCTGTACCTAGGGGCTTACTTTACATCACAATGCCTGATTGCTTGGACTTGGATCGTCTTGGAAGTCTAATTTTACACCACTGAAATGCCGAGGTACATTTTGTATTGTCAAACCTTTAACCATCTCTTCTCAACTACAACTACTGTGGCAACGGACCCTAAACTAATCTCGTTCTAGTTCTCTCCCCAATAAGTCTCTAAGGTTCCCACCATTTAAAATATACATCTAATATCTACTGTCTACACTCTCTTTCTCTCGTCTCACTCACTAATCACTATCCACACTGTTATCACTTATTATTGACAATTAGAAGCACAAAAGGGTCCTTTCTGAGCTTCATCTGGTGTATCTTGATATGTACAGCTTGAGTTAGTAAAGGTATTATAAGCGGTGGTGTATGGGAAGCTATCTTGCCATGAGCATAGATCCTTGTTGAATGATGATGCACGGTAGAACATTTGGTACATATCAGTAACACTCGAGGTATCAAAATGTGACACGTCTTGATTGAATGAACTAGCACCCTCGAACATGCTGTCCATAGTAGTAACACTTGAGG
>Ga0214481_100115_pt1 | contig 36929 bp, 32 predicted proteins | sample M1_20Mar14CPVII9_4_FD_165057 | JGI IMG/M metagenome (GOLD analysis project Ga0214481, IMG submission 165057) | Marine eukaryotic communities from Monterey Bay, California, United States - M1_20Mar14CPVII9sort6BwellG10 | ecosystem: Environmental > Aquatic > Marine > Unclassified | place: USA...
TAGGTTGAGCCTATAAGATATATATGGTTACAGATGAGAAGAGAGAAATGATATATTCAACCAAAAGGTTAGTGTCGAGCACAAGAGTTTAGTTTCTCTAAGTCAAGACTAAACACAATATACTCACCGTAGGTTGTCTTGTAGGATTTCTACTTGGCTGCCTTGTGGGCTGACGAGTTGGAGCAGGTTTCCCCTCTGGCCAAAACGTGATTGTAACATCTGCGTATGCAGGAACTGCTTTCAAGTTGATCGAATCTACCTTTATAACCAAGGACTTTCCCGTGTTTCTCCAATCAGTAATAGTAGCGTCTTTACCTGATTGGAGATAGCCCTTGAGGAATGAATGAGAGTATGAATTACCATTCCCACCATCAACTTTATATATTGAAACTTCATTAATTGCTTCTTTAACATCAACATTGTTTCCAACAGCATGATTGAAACCAATAAACCAATCTTGTTTAGTTCCAGTTTCAAGCTTGACAACGATTGGATAATTGGCTGTATTCTTGTCATATTGTGCAACACCGATGATTCTTCCAGACCATTGTTTATATACAGTTGTACCAGAGTTCCATGTCACTGCATGGTTGATATCATACCAACTGTTACCTGAAGTCATAATCTGATAATTCTTTACGGGGTCTATAGGTAGGCAAGAGGAGAGGAGTGTGAGCACACATTAGTATAACAAGCTGTACCATATCATAAGAACATATCACAACCAAATCATAATCAAACTCACTGAAACACATTCTCCCGTAGTTATCTTCCCACCACGGATTTCCCATCAAACAGCTATGGTCAGTATAAGTTCGACCATCCAATCCACCGCTATGGGCCAAGTTGAGGTTGTGGCCTTCACAAGATGGAGTGAGGGAGAAGAAGGGAGAAGATCAGTGTTAGCCAAAAGAGTATCCTATATTCTAGACAACAAAACATATGATACACAACTCACCAAGTTCATGAATAGTAACTGCAGGATATTCATAATTTCTATCAACATATACACTCTGCCAATGATTAACCAATGCATATGCAGCAAATGAACAAGTATCTTCACTGTTGGGATAACAATGTTCAACAACTATTAATACATGGTCAAAGACATTCCCGGGTAGTGTGAAACCTAACTTTCGCCGTGCCTCATTCATTACTAATTCACGCATTGTTGATTGGGTAATTTGTGTTAACTGAGCGTCGATACGGACATCTAATACGCCCGGTGCTGACAATTTACTTTCTATATTTTGATTATTGTAATAGGGTGTGAAAATAAGCTTACCAAAGGTACAATCTTGAAATCCGTCTGACATTGTGAAAGGATCTTTATCTGTGCCGAAGAACTTGTCTGATAGCCATTTGGCATTACCATTCGGTTGTCGATTCGCCGAGTCGGTAACTCGTATGACTAATGTTTTCTTGGTACCCTCGTACATGTTCAATCTACGAAGACGACGTGTACGACGATCTTCTTCATTATCGATGTTATCATTAATAACCTTGATTGATCCAGATGGTAATGATGCAATCATTGACTCGCCCCCACTATCATTTATTGTCATACCAGCTATACCATCATTAATTATACTACTAATGCTACTACCAATACTACGAATGCTATCAATCTCAACAGTACTTTCCGAACTGATCAAATCTCCTCTATTCAATAATGCTCTCATTTCTGATAATTGTTCAGATGTTCCCTGTAGTGGAACAGTTTTGCCGCCACTTAACATCTCACAGACGAACTCTTCATCAGTCTCATAGTGGTCATATTCGGAACGATACGGATAGGAATGTATTTGTTGTAATGTACGATTGGTAGGATGGGGAGGAGGATTGTTTTGATCAATCCGTTTTGTACCTCCTACTGCAATGATTGATTTGCATATACTACTACTGCCACCACCAATTATTTGTTGTGTACGTCGTCGTCGTCGCAACAATTTTGATGATGATACTACTTGTTCTTCTTCAACATTGTTGTCAGAGACGAGTAGCGAAGCATTAGACATAGTTATTGCAGTAGAGAGGATTAGGCATATGTATGATGCCACTTGTATGAGTTTCATCTTGCTTTGGCTTTAGGTTTATATCTTTTCTATTTGCAAATGATGAACTATTTTATGAGACAATGGTTAGGCAATGTACTAATGAAGAGAGGGAAGGGTGAGGATATGGGAGGCTTTGAACTGACGAAGATACGAGGAGAGGAGGAGAGGATCAATATTTGCATTAGAAATTAGGCGAGCGAGGCTGTGATATGAACGTTTATGAGTACCGGATGGAGTTCGTTTTATCAACTCGAATTATTGAATGAGGGTTGTAGTACTAGATAGACGGTGTTGGCTCCTCGTGCATGCCTTTGGGTATTACTCTAATATGTATGGTATATTTGCAAAGATTCTCGAGTTAGAATCGGTATACGACTTCAGTATCAACGGTCATAATGATAAAGATATTTCATTCTATCTCGGTGCACGACAACATCATATCACACGACTATTTTATTAACACACAGTACATAAAATCAAAACTATATCAATCACATGCATATAATGAAGCCAATTATTATTGCAGGTGCTGGGCCTTGCGGTTTGCTATGTGCTGTCGTTCTAAACAAGTTTAAGATACCTTATCATATTATTGAACGTGTTGAACGGTCTCGTCTAACAGCTGATGTTGGTAGCGGATTTGATATGGCGTAAGTACGGAGTCTTCTTTGTTATTCATACACTTGTGTATGTATATAAGTACTTGTATCTTATTATGCCCCCCTTTTTCTTATCAATAGACCCACTGCAGTACGTATATTTGACTATTTGAATTTGCCAAGATGGCGAGAACGCATGACACAATTTTCGAGCATAAAAATGATGAGAATGGATGGTGAACATGTTAGGACTATAAAAACAGATGATATTGGGGGAGATGTATTTTCATCAAAACGGAGTACATTGCAACAGATACTGGTAGAAAAGTTGGGTAGTAGTTTCAATGATAATGCATCATTTGGGGTATCAGTTGTCGGTTATAAAGAAGATGAGAAAGAGCAGAAAGTTATAGTACAATTATCTAATGGAAAAGAGATTGAAGGCCGTGCTTTACTAGCTTGTGATGGGTGGAGGTCAGAAATCCGAAAACAAATGCTTACAGATGATCCAGTACATTTCTGCAAGAAAGCAATGTGGTGGGGAAAGTGTGATGTCGGGCAAGATATTTTGCAACTAATTGAAACGACACAGACTGAAGAAGATGGAGAGAGCTTTTGTTGGTTCATGGGAGATGGTTCAAGACCTGGTAACTTTGTTGGTGCTCTTTCGGATAACAAACAAACCTTTCTTTGGTCTGCAGCTCAGCAATCAGAGGTAGACCCAAAACAGTCCGATGATCTGACAATACGGGGCGGTGTTAGAGGAGAAGCAGTTAGGAACGAGCTCAAGACATTGGTTAATGAACAGGGTAGATGTGAGTTGATTAAAAAGATTGTAGAGGCAACCTCAGCGGAAAGTATGACTAAGGTTGGACTTTATGATCGACAGAACTTGGATCAAAAGATGACATCTCCAAGTGGATTAGTAGCCTTGCTCGGAGATGCAGCTCATCCTCAGACTCCATTTCTAGGGCAGGGATGTAATATGGCGCTGGCGGATTCCTTTGCCGTGTGTATACGCCTATGTGAATTGCCAAGAAGCAAAGAAGCAGATGATATTAAGGTTCGTACTGCCCTTTCATGTCTAGATGATCCTGATCGAAAGGCATTTGCCAAATCAGTAGTGCTGGATGCTCGAAAGATTGCCAATCTTAGTACAAGTACATCATCTATGTTAAACACCGCCTCGAGATTATTCATGCAATGGGCACCTACCAAGTATATCTTTCCAAGAGTCGATGACGGTAATCGGAAATTTGTTAATAAGGCATTACAAGATTGCGGCCTTGATCCTTTGCCAGAGTGAACAGTGATGTATAGATGTATAAACATAATGTATTGGTAATATATATTAAAAGATATCACTGCAAGGGGCAGACAGAGGCATTATTGTGGGAGTGAAGTGAATGAAGAAGCAAAAGTGCACATCTTGTGCACTTTTTTGCCCTATGGTACTCTATCTTATCATTAATTACAATAACAACAACACATTTAGCATTAGCTACGATTATATACAAGTATGGAATGCAATGAAAGAGTCCTGTCGTTCATTGCTGAGTGGTTCGACCCGCATCCACAAATTGTGAAGAAGTTTCTACTAAAATATCACTGTGCTACAACCGAAGTTGAGATGAAAGACATCCAAACTAAGAGAACATTCCTAAAGAAAACAAAGGTACCTCCCACATTGAAAGAAGAATCCTTCTTTATTGGTGCAAACATCTTATTACTGTCAAGAGACCTCAAGCTAATTCAGTATGCTGATAACGATACAAGAAACTTACTCGAGCCTGTAGATGAAAGAAGTGTTGTTGTTTGCCCGCCATCTCTTTTTGAATCTCTGGGTAATGTTATCAGTCTTATTGAAGAAGGTGGTTTCACATTGGTAGACTTGAAGACTACTAGCTGCCACGGCAGTGAGGAGGCAGAATACACAGCTGGACAGCTGCTTAACAACATAGACTCAAAAGAGTTTAGTAGGCCCGAGCCACTTGTTGCCATGTCCTTTCGTGGAACCAACTCCATCCAAGCTGTAAAACAGCTGATTGAATCATCATCGTTTGATAATGTAAGTTGCGCTACTAATGCAGAGGAGGCAATGGCTTTCACTAACTTCTTCCTGATGCAACAGTCAAGGACGACTGCTACATTTGAAGAATGTACCTGTTGTGTTATCAAGCCTCATGCCGTAGTTGAAAGATCTGTGGGAGATATTCTCAGTAGTATCACATCTCGTGGGTTTACTTTATCGGCAGCATCGATGTTCACCCTTGATAGAGCAGCGGCGGCTGAATTTCTTGAAGTATATGATGGGGTCGTTCCTGAATATCCTCAAATGGTAGACGAGCTTTGCTCTGGAAGATTATTAGCGCTTGAAGTAAGATTAAAGCCTCAAGGAGACTGTTTAGCAGAAGAAGGTGAAAGTACATCAACAGTTGAAAAGTTCAGACAAGCTTGTGGGCCTTGGGATGTCGAGTATGCCAAAGAATTGCACCCAGAATCTCTTCGAGCAAAGTATGGCACCGATAAAGTTCGTAATGCGGTTCATTGTACCGATCTACCCAAGGACGGGCCTGTAGAATCAGAGTACTTTTTCAAAATCTTAGCCAATGCAAAATCTATTGATGGATGAAAGTGACTTTTTGAATGAAGTGAAAATCACTCCAGAATGAGATATAATAGTAAAATATGTGTAATGTATCGATGATGTGATATAATGCGGTGAAAGGTAGAGTGAAGAAAGGTAGAGCCATTGTTTGTTTGTGCCAGCTTGTTTATGTATTATCTTGAAGTCGTCTTGAACAACTTGAAATAGAATAGACATAACATAACTCAATACATCATAGGAGGCCCACCTCTACGTCCAATATTTCCTCCATTTGATGATCCAGCAACCGAATTGAACTTCTCAGAGTAAACGTGAACAGACTTTGCCGTCTTGGCAACAGCTGCTAGATACGTAAGGAGCATGGTATTGCTATACTCATGTTCTAATTCACGGAGTGGCTTCCTTCCGCCGGTTGACACAGCCTGTCCCTCCTCCAAAGCGGCAAGTACCAAAGGAAGCTGTCGTACCAATCCATCAACACTACGAAGGAGGGTATCATCTGGTGCGATTTCCCCTGCCTTTACCTTCTGAAGGAATTCAAGTAACACATTCATACGAATGTTCATGGCACGAATACTTGACTGAAGGGAGTCTTCAGTGCTGTCCAACTCGGTTGGTGCTCGTGTGAAGGGTGGCTTGGATGGCTTCTTCTCCTGTTTGTCATCCTCCTTCTTGCTCTTCTTACCCGTCTTTCTACTATCATCTCCGCCACCAGCTGTTGTTGCTGTTTCTTCCTCCTTGTTCTCAGCAGCGGCGGCAGTAGACGCGTCAGCAGCATCCTTGGCGACCGATGCCACTGCCGACTTGGAAGGTTGTGTCTTGAACACCTTCTCAACCGCAATACGTTCTGGTTCAGGTGTGTCTAATTCGAAATCAGCATTGACAAATACAGCAGATGATTCAGCAGTACTGAGAGTTTCATAAACTGCCAATGGTAATTCCTCATCAACCTCCATTTCCTCTGAGGCATTGTTTGAGGTAGATGATGGCTTCTTATCCCCACTACTACTTTCGTCCACCGTCTTGGATGCATTCATCAATACGAATAAAGGAGCCTCAACATCATCATCACTAATTTTATTCTCAGTTCCATGACTACCACTACAATACCGTGCCATTTCAGTTTGATTCATAACTAAATCCTCTTCCGAGGGCATGACATCAACATTCATGGAATTTTCATCATGTTTCTGTACACGATACCATCCCACAACTCTGTGTTGAGGAAATACCTTTTGATGTAATTCAATCTTTTTGAGAATGGCTGCACGATGGGATGGGTCTTCATTACCACCGTTCTTGGGATATTCCATTTCTTCCGCATCAACAATACTAACATCTCTCCCTAGAGGTAATTTAAATGAGTGGATAATGAGATATGATATGTATTGACATAGATTAGATATATAAAGAAATAAAAGTCAAATAATAAATATCCTGGAGTGTTCATACTATACCAATCCTGTGGTATAAGGCAAAGATCTACACCTGCACCGAATCAAGTATTGTAAAATGCAAAAAGATCTAACTACCTGTATACCTCTAGCCACAGAAATAAACTCCACACAACAACTAAAACCACACAAGCATATAAATCCAATCCTCAAAATTAACAACGCCAATACCACCATACCTAATCTAACAGAACATAAATACTTACCAGATCCACCACCACTACTTTCATTAGAATAATAACCAAATAATAAACCCACAACCGGTGCAGATTTGGGTAATGCCGATCCACCTGTTACAACACGTGTATGATGATCTGATATACCAATAATTGCAAGTGCTATGTAGATATGATATTAATGAGAGAGGAGAGCAAGGTAAGTTTTGATACCAAAGACAAACATAGAAATTTAGCAAAGACACAAATGAAATACTTACGCCTCATTTTGATCGATCTTGATGATGATAGGGTACCGGCAACTGCGCCACCGCTAGTACCACTATCTCCTACTGTTTTATCAATATCCATATTGTTATTTGTCTTTTATAACAAGGTCAAGCACAGCTATCTAACACACACTAAACAATAACAAACAAGTGAGAGCGAAGTTTGGCGACTGAACGAGGATCTCTGTTTATTGGAGTTGAAGCAAGGTAGCAACATCGATGCTTTGGGGCGTTGACAAAGGCGGCAAAGCATTGAGTGAGATATATTGAATGTTACCATACTATCAGCTGCGCCATTTAACGTTTACTGCTCTGCTGTGCTTTGTCTGAAGTGGTGGGACGTATTGTTTTGTGCACATCTTGTGTCATTTTTATTACTATCTAATCACAACACGAAATTAGTTTGAATTTGAGGAGTACTTGTTACAGTATAATATGAGCTATGCAACACGGATATGTCGCTACCTTCATAAGATGACGAGACATCAAAACAACAGTACGAGGATCATATCATGTGTCTATGGTGTTTACTGCAATAGAATGATACCGCTTACACATCAACTGCAACGTCAATCACAATCAATAAGACATTCATCAACAAGTACAAAGGATGTCAATAGATTATTAGGCCTCGATGAAGACTTTAGCAGTGATGATACAATAGATAAGAAACCAGATACAAGTATAGATAGCTTAGTAGAGTATTATGATTCATTAGTATCAAGTGGTGATGTTACGAAAGATGTACATCAGATACAAGCTTTAAAAGAGTTGGATAGATTAAGAGATGAATGTATATTATACTTGAACAACCAATACAATAGAGTAAATACTACTATTGATAGCAATACTAGTGAAGAAGAGTCATGGTCTACACTAACAAGTATCTTCTCACTCAAATCATCTTGGTCTGAACCAATATCACAAGAACGTCAATCATCGAATCTCAAAAATCCACCACCAAAAGGAGTCTATCTACACGGAGGTGTCGGCTGTGGCAAGACTTATTGTATGGATCTATTCTATCATTCATTACCATCATCAACAATCATGAAGAAACAAAAGGTACACTTTCATAAATTCATGTTAAACGTTCACAAACAAATGCATAATGCCAAAATGATACAAAAGCTACAAGGTGATGATGTTATTAATTATGTTATACAAAGTATATTAAAGAATGGGAAGGTATTATGCTTTGATGAATTTCAAGTAACGGATGTTGCCGATGCACTTATACTGAAACGATTATTCACTGGTTTGATTGATAATGGTACTATTATTGTTGCTACAAGTAATAGACCTCCTTCTGACTTGTATAAAGGAGGATTACAGCGTGACTTGTTCCTTCCATTTATTGATTTGTTAGAAGAGAAATGTACAGTTGTAAGAAAGTCCGCGTTTGTATTATTTTATCATGAGAATTCAAATGTTCAATATGAAGTCTCAATGATTTGGCTATTTATTTGACCCTTTTCTGCCTTATTTGATTGCTTTTGTAACCCACTAGTACTAACATATGTTACAATTATCTCTCTTTCTTCTTCGTCAATTGTGATAACGCGCATCTCCCAGGCATGTGGAAAAGTGAGACTGATTACAGAACGATTCATAGTCATGATACAAGCAGGCAACAGGTATACTTTGTCGATAATGATGACGACGATGATGGTACATCAAGACAACTATCAGCGAGAGAGTCATACCTAAAGTTATTCAACAACCTTACAAACGATGCACTAACAATCAATTCAATGACATTAGATGTCGGTCAAGGTCGTCAGATCTTTGTTCCAATCGCTTCGGAGGAATTAGATATAGCAAGATTTACATTCTGTCAACTGTGCAGTACAGCAAAAGGCGCTGCCGATTACCTTGCAATTGGCGGTAGATTTCATACAGTATTTGTTGATGATGTTCCGAAACTCAAATTCAATGAAGTGAACTTAGTAAGAAGATGGATAACATTCATTGATAGCATGTATGAATGTCATGTTCGGCTTATAATTCTTGCAAATTCTGAGCCGGACCTCATGTTCGAGGTCGATTTAGATTCTCAGTATGACGAAGTGTTTGCATTTGACAGGACGAGGAGCCGAATGGAGGAAATGAGAAGTGAAGTATATCTCAAGAAACATCATCATGAACTACTCTCTTCAGCCTAATTAAATTCTTAAACTTAAGTGGTTACCAATATTCAAATGTCATGGTAAATCGTATGTTTACAAGTTAAGGGCCTAGGGTAGATCAAGAGGAGGGCCTCCTGAATGTTTATGTTTTTTTTCTTTTGATCATAGGATGGGCATATGATTCACCACGAGTGATCATAGCATTAGTGCAATCATGACAGAGAATTCGGACACCATTGCAATTCCTTTCGTTTATTTGGTCCAACTTAGGGGCTAGCAATAAATGGTACTGCCTCTGGTTCTTTAGCTGGCTCTTTTCCTCCAAGAAAGTCAACTTTGGCAATGAGGAAAAGAGGATCACCTGCAGCTGTGTTTCCTTTTTTACCGCCAATAATTGTGCTGCACTGGACCATGTCGGAGTTGCCAGCCTCATCAGTTGCCGTAACTCGCACGACGTACTCACGTAGCTTCTTGGGAGATGAAACTTTGCACTTGCCATTATTGCTTGACTTGCATGTATGGTCTTCAGCCCAAATAGACGGAACTCCAGCAACACGAGAATCTGAAATAATCACCATCTGAAAAACAAAATAAGGTTATCATATCATATGAATAAAGATCGATAACAAGCTCCAAAGCTTATCCACAGTAAATGGCTCACCTCTTCTCCAGTCGCAACTACCTCATTGCTAAGCACTTCGACGGTCAATGCCAAATCTTCAGTGTTGGTGCATTTGTCACCTCCGTCAACTGCCGTGAAGTCAAATTTCAAATCAGTAAACACACCTGCTCCAGTTCCAGGCAAACCTGTCCATGAAAGTTCAAAGGTTGAGTTGACAGTTTGGCTTGGATAAGAAACAATGGTCGTGAGTAGAAAACTTACCTTGGGTACCAAGATCACAAGTCACGGCAGGACGGTCACCATCAACAGCAACAGTGAAATCCAATTCAGTTGTATCTTCCACAACTCTATTTCCACACCCCAAGGCCACAGCCTTGATCCCGATAATAGCCGAACAAACCGGGGCATCTTTATCTTCGAATGTTAAGTCAACCTCCTTACAATCATCTACCGCTGAAACTAGCCCAGAAGCACTAAAGCATGAAAGGGCATTTTGCGACGAGGGAAAGATCTTATCATAGCACCGAAGGATAGCTGAATCCGTTTCTAACTCAGGAGGAAAGATATCTTCATCACACTCATCAATAGCCTGGTCTAGAGCAATGTCGTTATCAAACCCATTCTGATTATTGTCAATACCATCACACCCATATCCACGCAGGAGCTTCACTTCATCAATAATAACAGGTACCTCAATGATAGTAGTGTCCTCTTCAAGTCGACGTCCACACCCCAGAGCAACAGCTTTTAGTTCAACTGTAGCTTGTCCTGATGTCACAGGAGAGGATGTAACTGTGAGTTCAACTTCCTTGCAATCATCAACAGCCGTGATAAGACTTGAAAAGCATTCAACAGCATCATCACGAGTAGGGAAAATCTTATTAGAGCACCATAGCATCGCATCTGTGGTATCGATCTCCGGGGGGAACACGTCTTCATCACACTCATCAATAGCCTGATCTAGGGCATTAATACCTTTATCGGTATTGTCAAAACCATTCTGATTGTTGTCAATACCATCACATCCATATCCACGCAAGAGCTCCACTTCATCAATGATGACAGGCACTTTAATGATAGTGGTGTCTTCTTTAAGTCGATCTTCGCATCCTTGTGCAACCGCCTTGAGTTCAACAATAGCTTGTCTTGATGTCACAGGAGAGGCTGTGACTGTGAGTTCTACTTCCTTGCAATCATCAACTGCGGTTACTAGACTTGAGAAGCATTCTTCAGCATCTTTAGGAGTAGGAAAGATCTTGTTAGAGCACCACAACATCGCATCTGTGGTATCAATCTCAGGAGGAAAGATGTCTTCACCACACTCATCAATTTGTTTATCATCGTCACAGTCATTGTCAAGTCCATCACCTAAAGGTAGAGAGAGACATAGTTAGTGTAGATTTCATATACACAAAAGAGAGCCTTGACAAATACTCACATCCATATCCTTTCTGGAGTTTTATATCAAAGGGATCACGGCAGGCTAGCTCTTGGAGTGCATACCGAGTGTTTTCAAAAGTAGCCCCATCATAGGATATTAGACCACCAAGATATGAACAAACACTGCTCATATGATCAAAGAGTGTAGTTGCTGATTGGAGAATGAATTTGACCGTATTGATTGGTATGTTGAAGAACTCAATGATACTCTTTAGGAAGAAGGAGGACGTTAGTGTGGCCTTACTCTTGTATATGATTGATGATTCCTCATAAACTTACCTCAGACGTATTCGCTAGGATTAGCTCAATCATCTTCAAGACTGGTTTATACCAAGTTAGCTCTCCTATGAACTCTATAAATAATATTCAGCAAAATGTTGAGAGCATGTGTATTATGCGGCGGTAAGACCATTCAGAAGCATGTCTACACTCACCTGAATCGCATCCACTTGCCAAGTAAATTGTCCCATCTCGTCTTTCCTTGAGATTCAATACTTCGTTTCTCTGAGATGGAAGTTCAATATCTTCATCTCCAAAGATGAATAGCCCGACAACTTCCTGGAAAAAGTTAAGCAGTTCCTCGAGAACTGGCCTGAATGGACCATCATCCGCAAATGGATCAAGTGCTCTAACGAAAGTGAGAGGCAGTGCAAGAGGTCCATCGGCTGAGAGGAAAGCGCCATCTAAATTATCCAGAAAGTTGACACCTTCATCACCAACAATACCAAGTATTCCCTCAAGCACAGGTGTAATAACTTTATCCTACATTTCGAGAGATGTGGTCAGAATAGTAATTAAGTATACAGTGATTCAATATAGGCACTAACCTTTATGAATATCTTGATGCCATCAACAGCTACATTACAACCACATTGTAATGGAAATTGATCCGTCCTGCTTTTGTCATCCAGACCGTTGGGACAACAAGTTATTGTGTTTTTTTCATCATCTGCCAATCCCCTAGAGTTGCCATTGAAACTTTGTAGCCTGGTTAGAGTATCTTTCAATTGATCAACTTTGGCAGAAAAGAAGAAGTTGTTAGCTCATAATAAGAGTGTGCTTTTTTTTACATTAACCCTTACCATTAAGTTCACCTGTCTGTCTATCCATAGCACCACCAATGAGCTGAAGAGCAAGCATACTAGAGTACTTATCTCCATTTAGTTCTAGATTCTTGTTGATAAGTTTCTCAATGAACTCTACCTTGTCTGGATCGCTCAAGTTTTCCTTGATCTTATCTTCAAGCTTGCTGTTCAAGGGGACATCTGCATCCGATAACGAGTCAAAAAGCCTTGATATGACTTCATCTGCACCTTTATCGTCCAACCCAAGCTTGGCTGCATACTTCTTTGCCTCAAGAAAGTCATCTACATTCTTGTATTTCTTGTTATACTCCTGGTCCTCAGGACGATGGTCCTTTGGACGATTGAAGACTTCTTGTAAGACTTTGTTAGCATCTTCCTCGTTTAAACCTAGCTTGGTTGCATACAACTTTGCCTCCTGAATGAGTTCAAACTGGGTAAGATCATTCGTGGTTGTAGAGTGCTCTTCCTTGTCTGGCGTAAAGGGGAAAAGATGTTCTCCTAGACGACGTTCTGCTTTACATTCACTTCTTTTACACTGGTTACAATTTACAGATGGACACTTTGGTTCTGGACATGTTAGCTTCCCTCCAAGTTCATTTGCATAGTCCGCCTCAAGATCATCATCGCCAGGTTCACCACATTCAGGTAACGTGTTTCTTTTCCTATGAATGTATTTCAATGTTAGGATAAGCACCGCATGAGTTGGAAGAAGCACCGCCAAGATCTGTGATCATAACACTTACCTATAGATACCTAAGGAGAGGGGCTTTGCTATATTGTCAATAGTTCTAGCAACTGTGTCGCATGTCTTCCTCAAGAACTGCATCGTGGTAAGAGAAGCACGGGTTAGATACAGAGAAGCGACAAACAAATTGATGCATGCATTGGTCCTTACATCTTCTACCCAGCGTAGGCCAGTGAAATTCCAAACAGCCTCCAAAGAAAGAGGTATGAAAGCATCTGTCATTACACCAGTAATAGCATCTTTGAATGGATCTTTTAATCCAACAAGAAAGTCAGAAAGTAATCCATCAGTGAAACCTTCATCGCTGATTCCAAATGCACAGCTGAGTGGATTCAAAAGAAAAGCCTGCACATCGACAACAGGGCATGCAATTACCTCCCACGCTTTGAGTGAACCTGTATTCTCTTCTCCTCGCCAGAATGCTGGTGTCCCTTCTGGAAATCTGAGTGTCAAAGTAAAAGTTTATTAGCACACAACACAGAAGTAAGCACATGTAAATAAGTGGGCATTAACTCACAATGGTTGTACCCCAGGACCGTCTCCAAAAGGTAGAGCACTGGCAGCACTGCCGTTAAGATGAACTCGAGGACCCTGACTAGGTAAAGGTACACTATCATTAAATGCTTGAATGATATCATATTCAGGAAAGCTTTCACCAACGAGCTTTTAAGTAGAGAATGGGCTGTGAGAAAGAGTGACACATAACTATCAGTATTGGCACTATCATTACTAAATCTCTCACCTTCCTATGCATATCAGTGTCAATATCAAGTTTAATGGCATTTCGAGCCAACCGGCGAGAATTCTCCACACCGTCACGAAGGTCTTTCTTAGTAGGGGACATTAGATGCTTATGAAGATTAAACTGATATGTAATGTTTGAAAGGTCGCGCTTGGACGTTGCCTCTCCAACTTCCATTGCTAATGTCAAGGCTAGTAGAAAAAGACCATGACAACTGAGGTTTCCCTTCCTCACATGCGCAGAAGAGGCGCCAATCTTGAAGTGTTTCTTACTCATATCATATAGAACATATCGAGCATACGTGGGGCTCAATTTCCCATTTGCATCCACGGCAGCTGCTGCGATCCTTGACCTTAGATAGGAGAAGGAAGACAAAGAAGCCAACATGGACATCGTCAATACTGCAAGGAAGGAACTGGGGCAGTAGTGATACCACATCCTCATCTGTGTGGCTTGAAGTTCAGCGGACTGAACAGTTCTCATCGACGTGTACTATGGGTAAATTGATTCAAGAGATGGGAAAGTAAAGGTGATGAGGCATAATCTGTTAGTGAATCCATCCATACACAGCTGACTTACGCCGATAACTAAGATACCACTAAGGAGAGATACCAAAACATAAACAGCTGAAGAAGAAAGAAGCCAATTTTTATGGATTTTTTTATTAAGGAGAGCATCTTTCTTGGACGTTTGATTACGGCTGGTATCTGACATGGTAGCATCAGGAGAAGTAGTACTAGTGCCAAGGCTAGACTGGCTGCTCATTCCAATCGAGATTGAAATGGCAGTAGCAACAGCGGCGGCGCAAATCATCATCAGATGATGATTTGGATCGGGTTCAGGAGGAGGACGTTTCAACATCCAATTGCCAACAGCGCAAAGGATGTCATGGCTCCGCCCAACAAAGGTTGAAGAAGATAGGGTGGTAGGATTGATTTGAAGCATCATGATGTTTTTTGGTATTTGCGTTGTTGTTGTGTTGAGTGTTTTGGGCAGTAGGCGGCTTGCATTTGGCTGCATGCAGAATGAGAGTTCTCATAATTTCCAAGATTGTTCGGGAATTGATTTGTCGGATATGTTACTCAATTTTCTTTGAACTATGTGCTTGGTAATCTTTTGTTTACACATGAAATTGTGGCAGTATGGTAGGAATCGTGTCTCCGTTGTATAATAATGACCCCTTTATTGCATGCCTCTATTAAGCAAGACCAAAGTCCCTTTAGATTTTGCCGATTACCCAATCTCTATGTGCATCTATCCTCTATTGATAAAAGGAAAGAAACATTAATAAGTGCATGGTATATAATTCAATTCCACCTCTCTTCATCAACAGCACTTACCCCGCCCCCTACTTCTCTACCCCTTGCTTCTTGCCCCAAGCTTCATCTAACATTAAATAACACGTACTGATATCACGTCCAATCTTAATCATATGTAGATGCATGTTCCGGCCAATGGGGTTTATTACAGTATCATTTTCATAATACAACATGATATTATTATTACTACTTCTGTATCCTCTGAGCTCCATCAACGGATACGACACTACGGAGGAGGGATGACGAGACATGTCTTCATATTCAAGTGATGAAGCCGAAACAAACCCAACATTTGTTCCGGTAATGTCCCTTCCTCCTCACATCCCTCAATCACAAATCCAAGATCAACAGTAACAACATCCGATTTGCCAACTACAGTATTTGCTACCGAGTTACCAAAGGCTGGGCCTTTCGTTACATCCAACTTAATCTCAAGATAGTTCTCTTCGATGGATCCATTGTAAGTAACGGGTAGTTTTGTACCAATGAGAGCAGGTGTGGAACCTACCATTTTCTTAATCATCCACGGCCCTGCACATACTCGTGGTATAAGCTTCAATCGCTTATTTCTATATTCGGTATCTCCCTTCATGAATGATCGCCATGCCTTCTCGGATGGACTATTGGCATGTTTGGATGAGAATGGTCCTTCATCAGCTGATGGTCGTATCAAGTAAGCTTGGAAGTTCCCCCATGGAACTATAAAGTTTAAGACCAGTATGAAAGGCGGTGGTTGATTGATACCAACATTCCATGCCATCTTCCATCTTGATAAATAATGTTGTGTACCCCACGAAGATGATGAAGAGGAAGATTCACTTCCACTACTAACAAAACTATCAACACCGAGTAGGATATGGAAAAGATAGACTCGTCACTATCAACTTTAATGCCATCTTGTGCATATGTTGCTCCACGAACTTTCATTGTTGAGGCGTGTGGTTCTGACCATACATTGATTGGATTGGATGTTATGTTAACTGGTTTAGATGCTGCTCCTACTGACGACTTTTTACTTGACTTAGACCATGATTTTGTCTTTCGATGTAATTTACCACCATTACTAACACTAGCATTGCCATCCTTCTCTTGTCCTATACACAAATCGCGTGTCATGGCAACACATCCATCTTCTGAATCAGTTGTTAATGTCCGTTCTAATGATGTACAACCAAAGTTGTTGGATTGATGTTGTTGAGATGATGATGCTGATACCGAATCACTCATTGAAGTTCTTCTATTATTTGACGACTGATGTGAGATCAATCCTTTGTAATAATCATCTTGAACATGTTTTATCGTTGTTCCCATTTGTTGTAATAGATGAAACCACCAATATTTACCACAATTTACAGCTTCTGTTTTACCAGTTGAAATTATTTGGATGGGATTACTCAAGTATACTCTGGGATATTGATATGTTGATATCAATTCAGCATTTACTTCTACTCCTGATGTACTTGTATATATTGGCGGAGGTTGGGCATTTTCATATTCTGCAAAATGTGACACATTTTCAACTCCTCCCAACATTGGCTGCATCAAATTATCATTAATAACACCTAATGACAAACTACTACTACCGTCATCATTCCGTGCCTTCTTCGGAGGACTTTCTTTCATACCACTCTCAAATCGACCATACGAATGTTGTTCTCTATATCTATAATTCTTCCGAAATGTATGCTGTGCATTATTGGCAACTAACTTTGCTTTTGATAATTCCATTGCAGGCGATTCTGGCTCTTCATTAATGTTGGAATGTATAACTGTTGATGAAGATGAGGTTGGTGTTGGTTGTTTTCTATTGTGTTTACGTCTTGGTGGTGTTTTATATACCTGTTGATATGATGGTGCACCCATCATTACACTATCTTCATCAATAGTTTCTGAAGCATATAATGATAATAAACTAGATTGATGTATAATTGAATCAGAGCGTATTGGAGCAGAGGCAAATTTGTTACTAACGAAGCCCTTCTTCTTTCCACTATTGAGAGTACCACCATCAGCTACGGAATCTAATTTATTGCCACATGATAAACCTATACCCATTAATTCAGTGGCACCGATACCTTTATTCTTCTTTGTTGTTGGGGATGGTCGTTTCCTTTGACCGTCGTTTGTATTGTTATCAACTTTACTAACTACTGTAAACCCCTCCATATAATCTTGATTATTTGGTATACCATTTACATTATATGAAGAGGTATTGGCATCAGCAGCACAACAAGTAAACAAGTCGGTAATAGATGTACAATTTTGTTGTTGTGTGTTGTGATTCTTTTTAGTATTCATGTTTTTTTTTGCAAGTTTCAAGCTGCAATTGTGATTCGACTTTATATTGTAATTGAACCTGTATCGACTATCTGTTAAGCTGGCAAGTGGCGAGGGCTTAGTAACTGACGTTGTGTTCGACTGCTGAACGAAAAATGAGAAACATGCGAAACGCCTAGAGTGTCACGGGTCACCACTAGCTTATATCATACGATGTATGAACTGAATAGTCTCGGTTTGAGTATTGCGGTATAGTGGAGACGTATAGTGTGCTGTTCTCTACTTTTCAAGGCCAGTATAGTGCAAACGAAGGCAACCTTCTTATCTGAATAGACTGCTGGTGATAGATATCAGAGGTAGAACTCGGACAAAGTACAATCTCGAGGCCTTATGCATCACATGGATAGTTGTTGTATGGTCTAGCATTAGAACAACCAAGTGTACACAAAGATACAGTTCGAGTTAGTCAGACCTTATATCGTACTTAAAGCCATTCTTTGAGCTATCCAAAAATGAGCACAAGATGTGTCCAAAAAACCCATGGGCGATGGGCAGATCAGCCTATCACCGAAATCAAATCACAGGGACGATCTTCACTGAACATTTCCGTCGATGGCTGATGGAATCAAATTGGTCAGAAAAAGACGAGCAGGAAGATCAAGGCAAGTCCAAAGGCAAAGTGATATGATATTCTATTCAAGGAACGGTGGAACGACAAGGCGTGTTCTAGATATTGACTTAGAGCAGCAGCTGATTAGTATCATCACTAATGCAATGCAGAGTCGAGGTCAGGATAAATCAGATTTGATTTTATTCAATGGAAAAGATGAGAATGGAAATACCATGTCAATAGAGAGTCAAAAGAAGATGTTTGCTACTGCAGATACAGTCATTGGTCCTCACGGAAGTGGGTATGGATGGATCCGCGTTGTTCTACCTCTACTAGTACACCCAAAGTGATAGAATTAGCAAGCTCAAAAAGAACGCCACAAATACAGAAAGGATCAATATGGGGATATTATCTATGTAAGTTTTCCTTTGTAGTTGTGTATACATATGTTTATTTTTGCTCAAGTATATCTATCACATTGCTTGTTTCTGTTCACGACATGATCACAGTGTTTGGAACAATGCCTTGGATTGATTATCAGGTAAAGTCTGTGGAGTATCCTTTTTGACTGCCTTTGTGAACCGCATGACTGAACACTCTTCTCTACTTCCTCCGATCCAGTACATATATTACACTCCCGATTCAACAAATTCGAGAACCAAGATAGATGTAGATGAGTTTGAGAATGCTCTGCACAGGATGTGGAGGATTTAACCTCAAGCATATTGTCCTTGTTCTCATGCAACATCCTAATGGGGAAAACGATCACTGTCAACGAATACCCACGAATCATCACCTTTATCATAGTGTCTCATGAAATACACAAAGTATGCAACATTCGTAGTCGATACGCCAATCCAATAATGTGCCGTAGCCATTGCAATTAGCTCAGTTATGAACTTGTGATAGTGATCATCAGTCTCTTGCAGTGTCCAATGCTTCATCTCAGATATTATGAACCCATGACTAACAACCTTATCGCATTCAGAGACAAAGTTAAAATCAGGCCGTAGGTTACGAAGTTCTTTCATCACACTGCAATCATCACTTGCAACGAATATGGTAGGTACCTGTCCATTGAAGTGTGTCTTTATGGCATCTTCAGCTTTATCAATATATACTTGCAAATCTGATTCAACTTCGTATTCTAATGATTTATCTCCCCTTCGAACTGATAGAGCCATATACTTATCGTCAAGGCCATGATCCTTTAGCCTATTACATGCAATTTCTCTTGGTTGTGGTTTGATGCGAAATAAACGACGCATAATATGCTTCTTTAACCATATATTATCCTTCTCCCATAAGTTTAGAAAGTCAAGATTGCGTGTTTTATGTCGATCTGGATAGTCAATTACTTGGTTTCCGCCACTCCGTTTACCATACTCATGATGTTGTATCATATGGTAGTGCGGTTCAAAGACTTGATGAGCCTTAATTGCATCTTGAACCTTGTTAGAACTTTCTGGTAGTCCAATTGGTTCGAAGTAACGCTCGAGGAAAGGACTAACCGTCTTTTGCGGAGGTTCTCGGTAGGCTAACTTTGAAACTTGTTTCCCTGTTGTATGAGAGAAAGTTAGAAAGTAGTATACCATAAGAGAATATAGACAGGATGAGATTGCTAATTGGTGTTTTCTCAAACATATCAGTAACAAGATGATAATAAGAATCTTACCATTCTCCGATACATAGAAACAAACTCCCTCTTCCATCGCCCAAATTGCACCTTTTAGGATGAAATGCAAAGCATTAGTTAGGCCGCCATATACTCCGAATCGAAATAAAATACTGTATTTGTCATCATATCTACATCTATCGTAAGGTATTGGTGGCTCGGACGGTTCTAAACACCATTCAGAGGTCGATATACCGTCGAATGGTACATCTGTTGCTATTTTATGTTGTTCAACCTGATTCTGAAGTTGCTTATCGAGTGTTGATGCCATGAGGAGTTCCCGACGATACTCGTCACCGCCTTCTTTTCTGATTATAACCCAACCACTGTAAAGGACGAATAATGCAATAAGAGTATACCGTACTACGGCCACTCTTGTCCTTGTGATGATAAGCATATTGTCAATTATCATCGTGTGTTAGGGAGTAGTTTCACCTAGCGATAGCAATTATCAGTTAGGGAGTAGTTTCACCTAGCGATAGCAATTGATTGATAAATATTGAGTAGTCTGCTCTCTCTCTCTCTCTCTCTCTCTCTCTCATCATATCAATATCAGGGGTAAAACAAAAGAGATGTCAATAAAATTTAATTAATTATTTTATGACTTGACAAATGACCCGGTCATGAGTGACAAATTTCCATGGACTCCCAATACAGGCGAGTGCCTTAGGCTTAGAGCCAGCGCTAAACAGAAATATGCAGCACTTTGATACTGAATTGATATCGTCTTTGTTTACTTGTAGTCTCGGGACGGCGTGTTGATTCAATATCATATACACAATACACACCATAACACACAAATAACACACAAAGGATCAAAGATACTTCAAGATACCTCACATCGTTTGCAATACAATTAGTTGTCAACTCTCAATCAGCCATACAATATAAATATAATGGTTGTCATACAGAGAATAAAGAGCATAGTGGGATACATTCTTATTGCCCTAGTTCTTCGAGTTTGGTACAGCAGTGATGGAGACGTTAGCGACTCGTCATCAACTGCATCGATCGGCAGGCATCGAGAACTATCACTTCAACAATTTCATGACCCCGCAACAATCGATAATAAACTCGTTGGACAAGTTGAAGAGGAGCAACTTAAGCTGAACGAGATTGCAAATACTGCAATTGAAAATGGTAATGTCGCCTTTCGTGTATTCCAACAACAAGAACATGAGTCTCAACAATCACAGCAGTTACGGCAAGCAAAGCAACAAAAGCAAAGTTATTACGAACCAATCCTAATTGAGATTGTAAATCCAAAGCTAAATCATTATTACAGTGTTACAATTACAAGTTATAATAAGTATACCAAAACAGCGACATTGCTTGATAATGATGATGAGAGGTCGACAACTCTGGTATATTCATGGACTCCCTTCATATCAGGTACAAATGATATACTAGTGCATGAAATAAGTAGTGCAAATCAGAATGGTGATAAAACTCAACTGGTACAGCCGGGAGTATATCCTATTTATATTCCATCTTCAGTAGAGGATAAGAAAGAAGAAGATCATAGAAACATAAACGCTTTACCACCATGCCAAACTATCGAATCTCCTATACTTTTTACACATTTCGATGGACATTGGTTGGGACCAGACTTTAAATCTACTGACAGCTTACGCAACGGATGGTCGTTTGTACCAAGTTTGGATAGTTCAATGATGGGAAGTAGAGAGAAGGCGTGTAAGATTGAAACATTCAGCTATGATGAGATACAAAGTATACCCAAAAAGAAAAAGATTTATGTTTTAGGCACATCAATCCATCGAGGTATCTTCCTATCACTAGTCGATATGATGCTTGATAAGGCAGAGAAAGAAGAGTTGTCGAGCTCTATCATTCAAAAATGTTGGGGTAGAATGACTGTGAAAAAGAACAATCTTGAGGTAACCTATCAAGACTGGCGAGTGTCAGAATTCGAGTCACCCAGTATGCAAAACCAACCACCATTCATCGAGTGCCATAATGAAAAGCTTTCGAAGGAGAAGGGAATGTATTATGCCAACGCTACAGAGATATGGTCAAAGATTTGGAATGGAAGTAGTGATGAATGGCCTGACGTGATATACATGTTGCAAATGTTTGCGAGGAATAAAGCAAGCTTTCAAATTCATACTTTACCTCTTCTGGAGATGATACCAAGCTCATGGACTGGAGTCTTATTCCTTGGTGATGGTACCTTTAGTGACGCGGAAGGAGGTTTACAGAGTCGAAGTAGATATAGGCAGGTAATAAAGGACAATCCTAGTGGACTTGTGGACCAGTCCATTCATAAACTCTACTCCAAGGATATCAGTGCAGTTGTGTCGTCAATCAATGATTCGAGGATACGGTATGTTGATGGAATAGGGGCATCTAAAGAGCATCGAATGTATGGTGAATCTGGGCCAGATCACATACTTCAATCACAGCACTTTCATCGTATGTGCGAAAAAGTAGATCAACATAATCCCGACAATGTCATGACTGTCTGTTCAAATGTTACGGAGTTAATGGGTCAGTTACTTATCGGGCATGCTGTTGGGCCTAAGGCCGAGCTTGAAGCAACAAAGAAGGATGTTTCGAAGTCACCAACTCCCTTGAGATGGTGTCATGCCTGTCCATCTTGTATGCTACCATTTAAACTTATGCCTGACCTCGAATTGACTTGTCATGAGGGCCCCATCACTAAGAAGGATGAGAATATCATCATAGGGGGTTGTTTGAATCCATGTCCAAAGAGCTGCCTTAAACAGGAGGTGTCGAGAACTTTTGCAAGTCAGAGTGATGAAGTTTATGTGAGGCAGTGTCCTATAAGCAGTTTATGGTAGTTAAATCTTGAAGGTCAATTCTCTCGAAGATACCTCAAGATACCTCACATTGTCTAGAAGCACATCTCAATGTGAGGCAGTGTCCTATATAAGTTAACTAGTATTACATCTAGATATGATTACATTTTATCACCGCTGCTGTCTCAAGTATGAGACTGAATGCATAGAGTTAAGCTTTCCTTTACACTGCTGAAACTTTTCAGACAACCTTCCCCTTTCAAGACCCTTACTTGGACATTTGCCCTCAACAGTAACAAACTCTGACCGAGGAATAGAATTATAACCAAATAAACAATAATCTAACCAATACAATCTTTCAATTGCAGCGATCGTTTCCATTGCCAAATCTTCACAAGTTTCTTTATGATTATTGTTGTTACTGCTCAACTCGTGATTCATTAACTTTGGAAATTTACCTCTATTACCGTGTCCAAGTGTAGTAATGAGAAGACGATCAATACCTTCATCCCAATATTCTTGACATAATACATTATCTACCTCAATTGTATGTCCATCCTTGCTTCTAATAAAGTTGTACTGTGGTTTAAAATGCATTTGTACATTATCAAATCCAGTAGTCTCAAGATGATGTGCATATTCATCAATCGTTCTATTACCAATATATTGTTGTGTTTGTATCCTATCACCTTCATTGCATTTATCAGATGTTAGATATCGAAATGCACTGATAAATCTATTACAAGGATGTCTAACTGTTGCAGCAGTATGAAAGTCTGCTATGCCTCGTTCATTTGCATTTTTCATCATGTTAAATATGGTATGATGTCCACCCGTTGGTCCTATTAATCTGCGATCATCGAATAATTCTGATCTTTCAATTGTCGTTCCACCTGTTTTGGGAATGTGTACATAGATTAACTTATGTTTTCGACTTGTGCATCCGATATCTTGTTGTGTCGTCGTCATCTCTTCTGTTGCAACAAGGGGAACCAACAGAAGAAGAAAAACTATCATATAGGGCAATACCATATTGATCGAGATATATGTTTATGTCGCCGCCGCCGTAGACTGTATTAATAGCAATCCTCTCTCTCTTATATGGTACCTATGAACTATGGACTATGGAGGAGAGAGTATATGTGGGGTTGCTTGATGCTCAAATTTTAGCGGTGTGACACGGTCATTCTTAATCTTACATTTTTTGTCAGATGACTATCGAATGAAGGATGTTGGTAGATAGTAGTAGTCTATTAATGCTACCATTAAGCCTACTATACATATATGAAGAGATAGTTGAGCTATTGACAACGCGGATAATAATAGAATTGCAAAAGGTGGCAAGGTTGATAATACTTAGACACTCGAGTATCCTATCGAGCCATGATTGCAGCAATTGCAAACAAACATCGAAGGCACTTCAAGTCTGCCAAATCAGTACTTCTACTTGCATTAACAATATCAATGATGGCAAGCGTATTCTTATTCGATGAAGAAGAATATCTCCCAACGACAACAGTGTTATCATCGTATGATGATTATAACGATGATGAGTATAAAAAAGACTTGAATGATGATGAATATATAACCACCGATCGAAGACACCTGTTGGCAGAATCTGATGTTATCATAAAACCATATAACCTCATTGATACTATAGAAGAAGCGAATATGTTTGATTCAGCATTTGCTATACTCATGTATGATCCGTAAGTTGTTGTTTGTGTTTTTGATCAAGGATTTGTGGTATGTGCACATGATATATGCACATATGATATGCACATCTTATATGAACACATGATATGCACTATCTGAGTATACTTACCTTTTTGTAATACCTCGTTCCCTCTTCGTCCATCTATGTATAGGCCCACTGATAAATTCATTGCTTATATGCCCGAACAGCATGGATCAGAAGAAAACTATTTTGATGTTAGGAATCTGATCAGTTTGTTGAATATGATTAGGATCTACTTCCCGTAAGTCTTTTAGGTCACTGTTCTTCCCTTCTTTTGTGTTGTTTTTCAACCTCATCATCATCATACTGAACTTGGATCTATTTTTCAATACATTAACATGTAAACAGGGAACGCTTTCGAGGACTAGCATCTCAGGAGTTTGCCTTTCCGATAGCATTTGGTGAACGTCCTCACACTCAAGTTTCCAAGTTGCCAAACACATCAGGAAAGGCCCCGGTGCTCGTGTTGGGTGGTGTATTTCGAGATGAAACGCTCTACCCTAACTTAATACCATTGCCAAAGCCAGGATTACACCTGAATTGCTTCGAACAGTGGGCAATAACAAGGACTCTCTGTCCAGGGTTTCAATATCAGAGTGATCAGGCCATGTCAAGTCGATTGCTCAGTTCTAAGTACGACATCGATCTAGGCTTATCTGATGTCATATCGGAAGATGATGTACCGCCCGGCTTGTTGTTCCGCCGTCTTACTGATGATCAAGACGACTATTTTCTTCACAAGCATCTCAAACCAATGGAACATTATATTCCAATTCAAGGAGATCTGAGTGACCTACAAGAAAAGCTTGCATATGCTCGGAATCGTGTTGACAAGTCTAAGTTGATTGCCGATCAGGCTTCACGATTCTTTCAACAGATTGGCACAGAGGAAGGTTTCGTCGACTGGATGTTCAAGCAAGATTTCGTAAGACCTATTAGACGAGTGATCAAGGCATACGAGCCAGTATCTAACTATATTGATATCATCGAGTCGTTACCAGACGGCAATAAGATGATACCAGTTCTAGAGTGCTCATATTCTAAAGCATCAGGAAGTTCATGTACGTCCCCGACATCTTACGATGACGAAGAGGGTACAAAGATGCCTCTCTTCAAAAAGATTGCTCAACAAGTATTGCCGAGCACTCGATGGTTAACAGATCAGTATCCTAACATACTTAATCGTCGACTAGGATCGGCCACTCTTTGTGACAAAAACAGGAAGCCGATTATGCACACATTTTTCGAGCCAATAGAAAAAGAAAATGGCTCACAAATAACAGCTGGAAGCACTGATCAAGGACATCAAGACTTGATCAATGTGTGGAAAGAAAGTTGGGAGAGTATAGGATTCGAAACCAAGGTACTAACGAGAGGAAAGTCCGCGTTAGTATTGTTTTATTGTATGACTCTGTGTGTTCAGTATAAAGTCTCGACGATTTGGCTGTTTTATTTGACCTTAGTTTGCCTTTATTGATTGCCCTTGCATAACATATGTACTAACATATGTTAATATCATCTCTCTTCATCATCATAACTTGCGATAACGCGCATCTTCCAGAAGATGCAGTGAAACACCCCGACTTTTTCTATTACTACAAGCGATTGTTAAAACTCGGTGTGAGCGAATACAACCAACGTTGCTTCTGGAGATGGATGGCCATGGGTGCCTTGAACGGTGATTGCCAAAACGGTGGTTGGATGAGCGATTATGATACCTTCCCACTAAACTTTAATGTCGAGGAGGCTAAGGAGATCGAGAAGAAGCCAGGTTTCAAGAGTTACAATAAGCACACTCCGAACTTTCTTCAGATGCTCAGCACTGGAATAAGATGATACGCAAGCTGATTAGACCACCAATACAAAAAGTTCGCAAGGCACAGATTCTTTCTGATGTAGAGAAAACTTTGGTAACTGATATGCTCATGCTACGAGATGTACAAAAAACGTACGGTAATGATGAACTTGGTATTACTGTTTGGGAACGTGAGTCACCTATTGCACCTCAACCGTTATCAATGTTGTACGACTCTGATGAGGAAGACGAAACAAAACTTGTCATCAATTGCGAAAGAGCCAAGTTATCTAAGGTCGAACATATCTCTCACATGAAAACTACACAACTACTTCTGAAGTATCCCGAGCTTAGAGGCGATCTGACCGAGAAACATACCTTTGTACGTCGTCGACCTTGGCTTGCTCAGAAGATGATGAGGGATTTCCAATCTTGTAGAGAACAAGGAATGGTTTCCACCAGTCTTGCATAGGAGAATGTAACTAAAACTGTAAAGTATAGGAATTTATTAGGATAATGCCTTTATTTATCTATTTGTGCTTCTTAACTATTTCCCCCGTCAGCACATCTCTTCTTGTACACAAATACCCCGTAATAATTCTTCCTAAAATTCAATATCTAAAATTCAATATTCAGGTTACAAGCATCTTCTCCCTTTTACTTCTTCCTCTTACCCTCAAGTGCATACCACAAACTTCCACCAACACAAATTCCCAGCCCAAGTACTTGCACACTGCTTAATTTGGTACCGAATAGATACATGCCAATAATAATTGATACTGCCTTGTTTGCTGTACTTGCCACTACCACACTTGTTCCCGAGAGTAAGGAGAAGCACTTGGGATATGCAATACCAATCAATACTCCTCCGGCACATGTGGCCAAAACCGTCAACTTGGCATAGATATCCATTGGCACAAAGGCTATGTATGCACCTCCCTCATTATTAAATGCCGCCAATACAAACACAATCGGCAATGTCTCAATCTGTTGAATAAGACTTACTCCATAACTTGTTTGAATCTTTAATTCTTTTGTATACTTGGTAATAAACACCTTATTCCAGAATGTATTCATAATAGTTGCGAATGAGTTACCCACTAACCATAGATAACCAACTAAATCAAAGTTAATATCCTTCCCGGCATAAATTAACATACCGATAGTAGTTGTCACCAAACTTAATACCTGTAATTTACTAAACTTATTCCCAAAGAAGCAATAATCAATAATTGCAATAATAACCGTACATGTATTACGGAATACAACGACAGTTGCAATGGCAACATATGGTAATGCCTTAAGTGATGTAACAATTTGCATAGTTAAGAAGATGGCAGTAGCAGCGAATACTTTCCATTGTTGGCCGGTTAAAGGTTTCATTTCTAATACGCCAAAATGTCTATTAATCGCAAGATATAACACAGCGGTACCATTCTGTAGTAATGTTAATGTATTGGCAAAGTCACCCCATGCCTTCATGACGTATTTATTACCAACAGTCATTGTAACCGAGGCAAGGAAGAGCATGAATAACCAAAAGGCTGGTGATTCGGCTACGCCTACATCTCTCTTTGTTGCGTCTGCTGATTGATCAACATTTAGTGGAGCGGGTTTGTCTACGAGTGGTACAACTTCCTGATTTTCTTCATCAGTTGGCTGTGAAGGGGTTTGAGGCATGGCCCCTTTGCTTATTGCAACCATTCTTTGATGTATTGTTTGTTTAGTAGAAAAAATATTATGTGTACTGTATCTTTTGTGGTATCTTTTGTTGTTGTTTAGCCCGACAACTACTACCCAAGAGAAAGATAACTAGAGTGGGTTATAATGCTATTGTACTGGTGATATTCACAAAGCAAGGGCAAAGGGTATGAGGATGCAAGTAGAGGCCGATGAGAGGATGTGTGGGTGATTGTGAGCAAGCGTGAAGCGTGAGTCCAAATGACCCCGTTTCTTCGCCATAGTACCCGCAAGGTATCTAAAGAAAACAGAGATTGCCCTTCTATCTTACAAGAAAATAAACTTCATGCCACATTGTGATTGTGCTATTGCCACAACTTCATTAAGATCTCACTAAGGGTAAGAGATATCACACAACAATTGCAACACAAAAGATATCAACAAGTCGACAAGTATCGTACCATCATCAGTCTTAGTATCAATATCGTATCCAGTCTCAGTATCAACTTGTAGATCAAACCAATAATAATATTAATAATGAAACTGTCATCGTCATTGAAGTTCATCGTCGGTGGAGCTGTCGTCGGATATACCAAGGGCAACCAAAAGCTAAATATATCATCATATGATATGATTGATGGAGATCAATGCTTCCCCGATACAGCGTATCCTAGAGAGAATCTCCAACCAGTACCAGTATGCCCAAACATAAACAACGGTTTTGCACCTGATCCAAACCAGTATCAACCTCTGTCGGGTGGATCTGGTCTCTTAACCGATGGGGAAATTGCAACTTTAAAAGCATTAGGATTAGGCGATACCGAAGGAGAAAAGTATGTATGCTGGGACTTCCGAAATGAATTTACTTTAACCGACGAGTTCCCAATTGTGTTAAGGTTCGGTGAAGATGTAAACGTTAATGCAGTATACGTTTCTGTTGATGACGCAAATAGTTCAGTTCGGGCTCCGGGAAAGATTAGGATTGGTATGGAAGAGTATACCTTCCCATCGAATCCAGGCAATGGAGCTTATACAGGAATTAACCCTCTTACTACACCAGTCAGTGTGTCAGCAGGTGACGATTTTACTATTACTATTATCCGTACTGACGTTGAGGGTGAATGCACAGGCATAGGTTTCCCTACTGGAGGCATTATTTGCCCTACTGTATGCCTCAGTGAGGTACAAGCCTTTGGTACTATCTCCTCTGACTCCACACGTTCGAGATCAAAGGCAAGCAAATCAAAGGCTAGCAAAGGATCCAAGGCCAAAGTTCGTAAACTCAATTATGTCTAAATAAGAACAAGCAATGGACGTCTAATTGAATGTGTATGTGAAACAAGAAAAGAGGATAAGGTAGGAATAGAAAGCAGAAAGCAGTGATTGATAGTGATTTATGTTATACATACTATACAGATTCCTTATCTACTCTTAGACGTGATAGTTTGTTGTCTCTTGCCACCTTTTAGAGTGTATCTCTTCATACCGTAGAACACTGTCAAAGCTACAACTGTCTTCAAGCGATGATTGTTTTGAACTTGTTCTCGTAACCATTGTATTCTACTGCCGATAGTATTCATTATCGGCAGTGCCTTGGGTATCCTCAACTGATCCATCATCTTGGAGTATAGCATGGCAACTAGAGGATTGGTAATTCCAGCAGTTGTGGAATGATCACTTGAACTTAACATACTTGAGGCAACCCCAGCACCAATGGCGGTAGAAACCAAACCTAACGACGTTAATATCTTCACTGCAGATCCCCATGCTCGACGTGTCGATGGACTACTACGTAGATGAAACATGAATAGGAATGTTGCAATGCAACTTGTATGATGTAACACTTTGTCAAGTTGAAACTTCAGTGGGTCTTCTTCTTCTTCTTGAGGCTCTTCTCCTTGTGTGCCTTGAATGTTTGGCTGTAGATGCCCATGTATCGTGCTACCACCACCTGTGATATTGGAAACTATCAAATTATTAATAGTTGTAGATAAAACATCTGCAATACTTTCATTCGAGCCTTGATCATTAGCCGGGCTGGTATTCTCCTCACTGTTGTTATTTGATTTAGCATGGACAATATGAATTGGCACAGGCAATGCCGTAGGAGAGGCAACTAGTTCAGAACTACCTTCGTTGCTTTCCACGGAATATGTAGTATCCGTACCCTCTTCCTCTTCTTCGCTACTATTTGTTAATTGCAATCTCTGAACGCCGCCTCCCGACCTACTCATACTACTATTCTTCAATAAAACATCCTTCAATTGTAAAGGGACTATATCCCAAATACCACCCTGAGTAAATAATGCACGGTCTAATGTTGGATCTGTGGCATTTACTAATCGTCGTCTTGTATTCTTGGCATTAGACAATGAAGAATTAGTAGTAAACAATTCATCTGGTAATGAATATAATAACAATCCACTCCATAACCCAAACGAAATTTCAATACCATACTTTGTAATTTTGTGTAACATATCATCTAATATTAAATTATCCATATATTGTACTGTAGTATCAATTTGTTTATTCAATATTACTTTCAATTCATTTTGTTTTGTGTATAACTTTTCATAATAATATTGAATAGTTTGACGTGTTGATATTAATCCAATTAGTAATGTAGTTGATGATATAAGTAGTATGATAATTGGTATACATCGTAATTTTTGGGATGATGCTATTGTTTGTAATACTACTCCAATTTGGTTTGATAATGATGTGCTTTGAGGAGTATAATCTTGGGTGGTACATGTTGAAGTTAAAGCAGAATCAGAATCACTCGTGTAATTCTCACATATGCCATCATCATCTTCAACTGGCTCGTTGTTATTATTGGAAAATAGTAACAACACCTCACCAGTTTCCAATAATATCCAACGAGTTACAGTTATACCTACCGCGGTACTAATACCCAATAACGAGCATAGAATAAGTTGTAATCCTTTCATACTCTTGCTGTTTGATGTAACGGTTGATATATTCTTCTTGGTAGAGACATTATTCTCGGATACCTCCTTATCATCCGCTGCCTCCATTACCTCCCAATTACTATTATTAACAATTGTACTACTACTCATCTTCTTTTTTTATATATATAGTTTTAATTCTTCTTACCACCCTTATTATTCAACCTTGCCTCAGCTGCTAATAATTGTTGTAATACAATTACAAAACTACCAACGAATAATATGAGACCTAGTAGTTTGAATGTATCCTCTTTACTCCAATACATTATTAGATAGTATATTACGGCGGGGGTTATAGGATATCGTTAGCTTTTAGAGTACTTTAAAGGTTTGCGTAATTAGTATTTCGGGAGAGTTGGACGAATAGCGTACGCACATACGGTGAATTTCAATTGGCGTCACACATACGTTTCATCCGCATAAATTTTTGATTTGCTTCAATAGACCTCTCTTTAGTGGTTATACTATTGCAATACCCATCCATATATCAATAATATGGACGAAGAAACTGCTGCTCAAGAAATCCCAGTGATTGTCGAGGAGGTAGCATCCTCATCTTCACTACCACTAATCGGCGGCCTCTCCATCTTAATCATCCTAATCCTCTTATCAATACGTTACATTCAGAAATCACCAAAGGTTAGTAAACTAACTAATAGTATTGATAAGAAGAAAAAGGTTGACAATAAGGTAACACTTGATCCAAAAGCAGATGCAGCATATTTAGTTAATTGTCTCCGTCCTACATCGACTCCACTTGAAATATTATACGCCATTGCCACCACACCTGACACAGTAGCCGTTACCTCCAAACATGTCGCCTTGGCAAATGAATTACGTGAAAAGAAATTAGCACACTTGGCTGAGAAGAAATCAGAAGCATCACATAAATCAATGGATGATCTATTCGATGATGATGGATGGGCTGAAGAAGATGAAGATGATCCAGCCGCGGCGGCGGCCAAGAAAGCGAAAGAAGAGAAGGAGAAGGAAGAGAAACGATTGGCTAAAGCTACTGGAAAAGATGTTACTGATGTTACCAAGGTAAAGTTGGAGGGTGTTGATGATGGAGTGTTAGGACAAGAATGGGTGGTTACTAACTTAACCAAGTTGGGTGTTTGGCCACCGCCTGGCTTTACATCTACCGAATTGAACAATAAGAAATTCACAGACGAGAATGGTAAGAAGGTATCACCATTAAACCATCCAGGTGTCAAACGCGCATTAATAATGACAATGGGACGATTAAATGCCAAGAAGTTAAATACCCATCCTGAACTAATGGCCGCTGGACCCAAAGGATTAATTGATCCAACCTACTTCCAAGCAACTATGGAATATCGTCAACGTGTTGGACAGGTATTAGAAGGTACGTTACGTATGGCATGTACATTACATTCATACCGATTAGCATCAAGTATATTAGATGCTATTGTTATGTTTAAAATTGGTTTAATGGATGTTAACTCTACTGAACAACGTGATTGGTTTAATGGATTAATGGTTAAACAATATGGTCAAGGTGGTACACCGAAATTAATTTTGGATGATAAGTTCTTGGGTGTGCCTACACCTGAACCTGAAAAGAAGGATGGTAACAAATTATCACCAGCCGATAAGAAGGAAGAAGAAAAGAATAAAATTGCACAACAAATTATGCAAACTAAGCAGGTTACTACGACTGATGAGAAGATGGCATTGGAAATGACAATAACACGTCAACATGCTGAATCATTTACAAAAGAAAAATTGGCTGCGGCACAAAAGCAGGGTATCCCACCTCAAATTGCCATGCAGGCATATCGTGAGGCATGGTTTATTTTGGTACGGGCACGTAAGGTTGATGATACTGATGGAGTAACACCAGTAACAACATGGGATGGTGCCTTAGGTGATGCAAATCATCCAGCATCCAACCACATGAAATTCTTAAAAGAAAAGAATGATTCACTGTACAAAATTTTGGATAGTTCAACCATCTCATCATTTACTACAGAATTTGCTAGTACTGAAACAAATTGTGAAAATCGTATTGTTATTGGATGGCCATTTGTTATTTCCAATGTCGCGCAGAAGACTGGTAAGGTTAAGATTCATTTACCACCCCCTGTCGAGGCTGGGAAGTATGAATTTTGTGTTACTATTAAAAGTCAAGAGTTTTTGGGAGTTGAGGAGGAGTTTAAGTTGGTTGTGGATGTTGCCAAGGGGGTTGAGAAGAAGAAGGAGGATGTTGATGCGGATGATGATACTGAGGGTAAGAAAGATAAATAAAGAGAGAGAGAGAGAGAGAGTGCTGTGTAGGTAGTTGGGGGTAGAGGGAATGAGATGAGATGTTCATCATATCTTCAATGGGGAGTGTCAAGATTGATTGGGTTTAGTACTGTTTAAACTGAACTAAACATCTATAATTGTTACTTGGTCATATTCTAACATTATCTCGTTTTCCATCAGTTGGAGACTACACTCTTACAGAATCTCTTATGTCCATAAATACCTTTCATTTGCCAGTGACTCTTTTGACAATCCACACTACAATCTGGGGTATGTAAAGGTAAGAAGAAGGACATTAGGTTGATATGACATATGAGAGAATGTAGACAGAGTACTTACACTTCGACAAACAACATTTGCTGCACTTCTTTAGAGTTGGCTGACCAGCTTTGCCACAGAAGGCACATAGAGTGAGATCTGGATGATGGTGTAGTGCTTCCCGCATAGATACTTGGTCTGCGGCTTTGAACTCTTGTAGTTGCCCATCGAGATAGGCAATAGCCCTGGCTGCCAAATAGCACGCTGGCTTTAAATTGCTTTCTGACGTAGTTTGCATAAAGATCTTTGTTGCTACATTCCCAATGGTCACAACCACTGATATGGATAAATTTGGGCCATGTGCCCCCTTGAGAACATGCAGCTTATGAAAGTCACTAACTTCCAACTCACAGAGCATCTTTTTCAGTATCTTTGTCAATGTAGCATCGTGTTTGGCATTCAATGGGCCAGTCTCTTCTCCGATCTCCTTCATTTCGGTCTTAAGCCGAGTATACTCACGAGCAGAGATGTCAGTTGAGAAACTGTGAATGAATTGTACAATAAAACCTGATGTAAACGAGTGCTCTTCTAAGTTGATTGATACGACACCTGGAGCCCTTGGCACAATTTGATGCACAAGCACGCCTTTCCATTTACCCCCAAGACCATCAAAACGCGAATCAATGCCATCAGTACTTGGCATAGTACCCTTTACCATATCGATTATAGACAGCTCATTAGCACTCATGTTTGCTATTTTCAATTGTCTCTTCCAATCATCAGATTGAAATGCCATATTTTTACTCTGATCTCGCATATCAACTCTTAACATTACACCAATATTTGATCCCACCATTGTATTAGCAGGAAGGGGATAGAAAAGACTATTAAAGGCAGTAGATGTCAAATGCCAAACTGTATCCTTCTTTCCGCTACTACGATGACTTTGTCTGGGGTATGCCTTTACAATTGCTTTGCAAAGTTCGGAACTACTCCCCTCTTCTAATTCCAATACTGCTCGTTCGTGGTGTGCGATTATTAGGATGTCTTGTGCACGTAATACTAATCTCTTACCGTTGGAGGCTGACGTCAAATAATTTATGGCGTTTATTGCATGGGTAAATTCAGATATGGCATACTCCTTTTTACTTTCATCTGACATGGCATCTCTCGCTCTTGTTAATGCATCCTCTGCCTCTGCTACAAGTGACTGCCCTGTATTTCCAATGTCCAAACCACGAACACTTGGGTTATTCCTACCAATAAAACAACCCCCTGCTTCAATTATGGTACGAAAACAATCCACAAGTGCAATTGAACGAAGTGGCTCATTGCAATTGAAGCATGTACCAAATCCTCTCTCCAAAAGGGATGCCGCTGGCATATTACATACACGAGAAGGATCGCCGCCTCCAGTGCAATGAAAACAGAAGCACCCTTTACACTTCCAGCATAGTATATTATCATGAATACATAAACAATCTCGATTGCAGTGTTCACATCGTACAGGTCTTCTACCTGGGCTCGATGCTGTGAGAGGATTGGAGTGCAGATCAAGTGTAAGGGTATCACCACGACGATGCGGCCAATCACGCGGCTGCCACAAATCTATTAAAGAAGAACCAATTGCATTTGTAATCTCCTCAAGGGGATTTCTGGTAGTAGTGGTCATGTTGTCTGTTGTGTTGAAAGTGGTAATAAATATCTTCTTTTATAGCTCAATACTGATGGAAATACAACGTCAACCATCAACATGTAAACCTCAAATCAGTATAGCTATCAAACAAAGTAGAGGTAGAAGGAGGTAATGAGGAGATGCAATAAATTAATAATAAGACTAGTTGACACATCACATTGCATCTGATTTTATGAGAGTTGAGAACGGTATCCTACCCACCTGCTACTCGCTCGTAGGCAGGCGGAGAGAGGCTAGAGTAGAAGTCAGCTTAGCTTCTGTTTAGATACTTCTTCTGTCTTCTTTTAAACATTATAGCACTTCTACTTCTACTACTACTCTCAATCTCAATCAATCATACCAAACATTTTTAAGGCAACGCATCATATGAGTTTCCAGACCTCCTCTTATTCATAAACCAACTCACTAGCAAGGCAACAACAGCACCTCCGGCGGCACCCTTGAGCAAAGATGGGTAGTCGGTAGGCTTGGGAGCGGGTGGGGGTGGTACCCAATAGTCACATTGTAGCGTAGTGGCATTCCACCATCCATTGCCACAATCATGAGGGGCGGCTGTGGGGGCATAGGTTTCATCACCCATGACAAAGTCAGGTTGTGGACCATTCAGACACGCCAAACCCAACTCTGAAGAGTTAGAAGTACTCGAAAGAGCTGGCATCAATCCGGCAGCAGCCACATCTCGAAGACATAATAAGTTGGCAGGAGCTTGAATAGAACCATCAGTATCATCCTCATACAATTTCCAAGCTGAGAAGCTCCACCCAAGTCCCTGTGAGTAAGCAAACATTTGACGAGATACCAACGACAATCGATGACGGTCCCACCATCCAGAGGTAGTCGTTTCATCGAAACGATCACACTGTCCATAGTCAGTAAAATCATCACTATCTTGATTGATGCAGTCATCAATGGCGAGATCGAATCCTGACGTTACATATACAGGCATGTTTTTGAAGCAGTCTAGCCATTCAATTGGACTCCTATCAATACACGTGATACTTTCATCTGAGGTTGGAGAAGGAAAAGTAAAGTTAGATGAAAGTAACATGTGCATTAATTGTTGTTCAATGATCATACAACTCACGGTAAAACATTTTCATACGATCACTTTCACTATCCGACGAGGCAATATCAGCAATTGATGTAGACTGCCAAACGTCCAAAGCAGCAAAGACACGACTGTCAGGAGGGAATGATAGATTGCTCAGCTGTCCCTTGTTAGTTGGAACAAGTACGGCTAAATCAGAAGTCTCTGATCTTACTGCACTTAATAAAGATGAATTGGGTGAAGGCAACTGTAATGCAATAACAGTAGACGAATCACTTGCAAACTTGGCAGCTGCTGAGATATGTTCATCAATCATATCAGCAGTAATATCCTCATCTTCCATATCCATTGCAACTAATGTAATGATTGCAGATAATCCAGCCTTGTCTGCCTTCTCCAACAAGTGTGATACAGTATCAGCAACCTCACCCTGTTTATAGAATGCATCACAAGGAACTGGAATTTGTACAGTATTCACACCCAACTCAGCCATTTCTTGAAAGTCTTTGGATGAATAAAAATCTTTCACTTCGTCCATCGATAGCTCCTCCTTTCCTCCAGTTGCCCATGGTTGTGAAATAAAAGCACCGGCCAATGTAACACTCTTTACAATATCACCATCCGATCGTAAACTGTTAGATGTGTTGGATTTAGAATCACTATCACAATTATCTAATGTAGCCAGTCCGTTCATATCACACGCATAGGGATTTAATGCAACTCCATCGGAAGATGAGTATACAGCGGTGAGGTATTGATTGACAATATCTAGAGTAGCGGCGGCAGTAATATTACCAGCTGTGAATGTTTGTGTCAAGTTTGCAGAGTCGGGGATGGCAGCAGATGAATCTTTATTAAGTGCAGTAAGATCAGAGACTTCTGATTTA
>Ga0214481_100117_pt1 | contig 36877 bp, 28 predicted proteins | sample M1_20Mar14CPVII9_4_FD_165057 | JGI IMG/M metagenome (GOLD analysis project Ga0214481, IMG submission 165057) | Marine eukaryotic communities from Monterey Bay, California, United States - M1_20Mar14CPVII9sort6BwellG10 | ecosystem: Environmental > Aquatic > Marine > Unclassified | place: USA...
AATGAAGTGTTGATTATATATGTAAGGCAGGCTCTAGTGAAGGCAGGAATGTTTCAAAGTGTCGGGTCATAGTAACTACAGTACATAGATGATCCTTACTTTAAATCGAGCATCAAAAGCATAGTCTGTTTCTTTCTCAATCCTCAATTATCTTCCACAATGCACAGGGGACCCTATTCTTCATTCTCTCTCAATCACTTCTGTTCTACTCTATACTGTTTAATATTCAGCGACATAACCCCGAGTTATGAGTAGAGATTTACCCTGGCAAACCCCTATCCCTTCTAAAGATAAATGGATCCCAGTCATCCCAACCCGTCTCTGGAGGGGTTACAGAGTTATGTTGTGATGTGTATACAGTAGGAGATGTACCAATATTGGCACTTGTGACTTCACTATACAAGCGACCAATATACCAATCACTCTTGATTGAGGACAAGACATCTCGATATATAACGAAGTTGGGTGACCCCGTACTTGTGCTGACATCCCACTGTCCTGGCTTAATGTATACTGAATTGCCTCGGTATACCAAGTTAGCTGCTCGATCATAAGCACCATTAACTTCGGGTTTTTCACACCCTCGAACTACTATTTGATCCACATTTGAGAGTCCAGGGCGATGATCAGCACTAACGATGTTGTTGTCGATCATAGGACGACATTGTGGAGCAGGTAAGACACCCCCACGTACTCTACCAACTACTTTCCATCCATTTTCTGGAGGAATCATGCTACTGTCTTGGCCTTGGAGAATTGTAATAACGGGTGATTTGAACAGTGTAAACCTATCCAAGTGTTTTGTTTCTAGACACTCCAGACCAATGTACCAGGTTTTTACTCTATCCCAAAAGAGTGTAAAGGTAACTGATTTATCCTTCCAAACTCCTCTTTTGGTATAGACCGGTGTTGTGCCATTATGTGCTGATCTAATATAGATGCCATTAATGTCGGCATTTGATCAACATAACCCAGGTGAGTCTTTAAAGTCCTTGTTGCATCCCTTGCGGTAACGAGTAGTTCTTCAGCATCTTTCAATTCTCCGGGAACTGTATTTCGACGCCCCACAGTTTTCCTAACAATAGCTTCGGCTTCGTAACCCATTGAAGAGTTTGTAGGCTGAATATCAGTAGCAGGTGCCGACGAGGTAGAGATTTTAGGAGCCGGCTGGCATCCATAAGTCACCTTCCATCCATTTACTGGTGGAGCCAAGCAGTCTGCATTCTGAGGAGAACCATAAAGGCTCACATTATTTGGTGAACTGTCAATATCCGATACAGAGCCTTTCCAACCACTAATAAACCAATTGTTAGGACTGAAACTCATCGAATTTCGATAGATTACATATTCAACTGCTTTTTTATCTGATAAGATAGTCCCCATATGCAATACCTTTTTACTATACACTGGAGCACCTTTATACATCACTCCGGGTACTCTGTTGTAAGTACCATTTACATCAGACAATCCACAACCCTCAACAACAACCTGGTTAAAGTTGTCACTAGTGTTGTTTGTTGTTTGATTTGTAGTTTCATCCTCCTCATCATCTTCTTTATCAGTATCATCATCATATGCATGATCATTATTGTTAGTCGTACTTGTAGCTGTGTAGTTCATGTCATCATTCGATTGACGACTACCCGAATTAGCTTCAATATTGGCAGCAACTAGTCGTAACTTTGGATGCTGGACTAATACCCCCATCGTGATGGGGTTTAGGTCTACCCAGCCGCTTGTTGGAGGAGTCATATTGTCAGCGTAGTTGGGAGATCCACAATAATGGCATCCTTCGATAGAACTATCACTCCCATTCCAATCACTAATAAACCAATTGTTAGGTCCCATGATCATTGAATTACGATAAATAACTTTCCCTTTGCTATTGCAATACACTGGAGCACCGTCATGCGTCTGCCCAACTATTTTGGTGTACGTGCCATTACAGTTAGAGTTGGCCCAACCCTCCACAATTACTTGATTGATTTGGCCAATAGCTGCCTCTTGATTGTTTGTACTCCCGGTTGCGCTGTTCATACCATTGTTTAATTCACTACTACCCGTGTTGCTATTAGAAGATGCAGCATTAGTTTTAGAGTTAGCAGCCGAATTGTTTGTTTGGTTTGCAATTTCGTACTCTTCATCATCGTCCTCTTTGTCAGTCTCGTCATCATAGTGATGATCACTATCCTGTTCCATTTTTACAGTTATGTTGTTATAATCCGGTTCTTCTTCATTATCCGTCTCTTTATCATAATCATTATCCTCTTCCATTTTGACGGTAATACCAGAACTAATAGTTTGAGGTGATATCTTCCTCCGCTTATTACTACTACCCTCGGCCTCTTGCGTAGCTCGTTGTTCCGCCTCTGTTAACAACTTTTCAACATCATTCAACTCCTTCTTTGATGTTTCTAATTGAGACTGCATAGTATCAATATTACTTTGTGTCATACTTTTTACATTGTTTAATGCATCCTTCATTTCCTTGGCTTTGTCTTTTGCCTTCTTTAGTGTATATTCGATTTCTTTAACTTCTTTCTCGGCCATATCTGACATAGTTTGTGCACTTTCAATCATCTTGGTAGCCATTGCTTTAGTAGAGGCTACATTGTTTGTGGCTGTAGATACTTGTGATTTAGCAGCGGATAGACGTTGTTTTATTGCTTCTATCTCACGTCGTCCTTCGGTATTATGAGTAGACATATTGTATTAGAGATGTTCGGGGTTTCAGTAGTTGCAAGCTCGATTGTCGATTTTGAGGTGAACTACTTTCAATGGGTATCCCTCACTGCCGTAAGTTATCGTATGAATCTTTCTTTGCAATATACTCAATTTATTAGATAAATAGCCAAGAATCGTTGTTGTTGTATGCACAAGCAATTGAGATTATATTGATAAACAACTGACAACTATGTACTCATAAGATGTGTACCTTTTTGTATCTTTTGTGACTAATCACAGACCGTTTTCTATACCCGATAAATGCAAATTTGGAACCCAAATCATTATAAACTCCTCTGTTTACTGCTCTACATCGACTAGGGGGTGATTATCAGGGGATATAGACAAGGCAACACTCAAACTCAAAAAATCTTCACGCCTAAGGATACCGATCTGATATTAACCACCACCAATTGAAAGAGCTCAAAATCTAATCAGTACATAGAGCTCTGCCTAGATGTTTATCCTTTCCATTATCATCTCAATTGGTATTGATTCTGGTGTTCAGCTCTGCTACAATATTTGCATCTTCACTCTGGTATCCTTTTTTTTGCACTCACTCCTTTACTAGTTGCCCCATAATATTATCATAGGAGGATGATCGTCGGCAATCAATCGGAATATTGTAGGTCTCTATACATTCCTTATACCCTCTAGATCGGATTTTAATGATCTTTTTACGGTAGTAGTTTCATAGTAGAAGTGTCAATATCAAGCTCGAACAAAGACTCCAAAGATAGAAGCCTACTTTTGCCTATTGCAATACGCCTCTGCTTGCTCGTATTGAGATCAATTATCTAGTTATCATACGAGAGCTCATGCGTATTGATGCTTGTATCAGTTCAAATTACCAAAAGTCTCCAAGCCTGCCTCAAATTAAGTTGCAATTGTACACCACATAAAATAACACATCTTGTGCTGCACACTTTTACATAAATGAGTGCGGTGTTTGAGTATACGGGGAACGACAGTGTACCTAAGGATGTAGTTATTGCACGGTTTCATTCAAATGTTATTGAGGTGAGAAATCATACATTTAAAGACACCAGTTTGATAGATGTAGTATTCAATGAGGGCCTTCAAATAATTGGGGACTTTGCATTTAGGGAATGCAATTCATTAGAGCGCATAATTCTTCCATCTACTGTAACTGAGATTGGTGAGTATGCATTTCAATATTGCAAAAGTTTGAAGGAGGTAGTGTTAAACGAAGGTCTTAAGAGAATTGGCAGGGGTGCATTCAATATGTGTCAAGCATTAGAAAGAATCACAATGCCTTCTACTGTTACTGAGATTGAAACTGCTTCATTTAGTTGTTGTACAGGATTGAGAGAGTTGGTGCTCAATGCCGGATTAAAAAAGATTGGGGCCAGTGCATTCCTTTCCTGTCGAGCATTACAAAGTATTACAATCCCATCTACTGTTGATGAAATTGATGTGGCTGCATTTAGCCATTGTGAAAATTTACGGGATGTTGTGTTGAATTGTGGAATTAAGATGATCAAAGGACAAGTGTTTGGTGATTGTACATCGTTACAAAGCATAAGAATCCCATCTGCAGTTACGGAGATTGGTGAGCGTGCATTTAGGTGTTGTAACAATTTACGGGAGGTGGCACTGAATGAAGACCTGATCAAGATCGGGGATTCTTCATTTGAATGTTGCTTCTCATTAGAACATATCACAATTCTTTCAACTATCACTGAGATCGGTCAAAATGCATTTATTAATTGCTGTAGATTAAGGGAGGTTGTTATACATAATGAGGAAATAATGATTGCAGATGAAGCATTCAGTGGATGCTCGTCATTGGAGAGATTCAATTTCCCTAGCCTTTCTACTCGTTTGGATGATGTCATTCAGGCTGGACAAAGTGATATAGAGGCCAAGATGGATGATATTGCTGGGTTAGAATGGCGAGACGGAGAGCTGATCATCCCTACCGTTCGTCGAGAGATAGAAAGACAGTGGGGAAGCTGGGTGGAAATAATAATCGATGTTGATAATGAAAAACTGACAAAGGTTAAGGGATTAATTGCCTACTATGAAATAAAAGAAGCAACAGCACTGTTTGAATTAGCATTATGGAAGGCAAAGATAAGTCAGACAGGCGGAGACAATCGTGAAGCATGTCGTTCTGAAGTGCCTGGAACGGTTAAGGATGTTATACTGCAGTATCTACTATCCGAGAGTTGAGTCAAAGTACAATACCTTAAAATAACATAATTTTATCTTCATAATTACTGCTACATTCCCCGAGGGTATTTACGATGATGCATCCTCATTGTCTTCGTCGTCTGCACTAGTACTACTACTTTCATTTAATCCCCCTACTGCCGCTGTAGCTTCATTATCCTCATCCTCCTTAGCAAACCAAGGAGCCTCACCTCGTTCATCCTTACTAACCCTATCACCCTCCACAACACCTAATCGAACAGCCTGCCATTGTCCAATAACACTCGCTGGACTAATAGGACTCCATCCTCGTACGGTACCATCTAAAAAATAATAATCATCAATAGTACCCGCCCATATTTGTTTCCCAAACCATCCCCCAAATGATTCTTTCGATATTGAGAAGAATTGTGATGGTACATCGATGGTCCATTTGCCTTTGGAATCATCACCCCATACTGCTTTATTCTCACCTGATTCGGTTGTTTGTAATCGTACCCATGTTGTATCAATTGACTTTGCATCACGTGGCTTGTCATCCATTAATGTACCAATTTTCCATTCTGTATTGTAAAAGTCACGTTCTGTTAATAGTTCAAATTCCTCTTCTACCATTTCCCAATCATCATCGTCTAGAGATGTTGCATTGTTTAAATTGTTTAATTGAGGTTTTGGGGGGTACCATATGGTGATTAGAGAAAGTTGAGCATAAGATGCGAGCAACAAGTCAAAATTATGTGCCCAAGATATGAGCAAAAGTTTTGTGATTGCAATTCGCCCACAAACGAAACTGTAAACACAAATGTTTCATCCCCAATATAACGACCATCTATGGTGTGTATTCGAACCGGATAATGCCTTTATCATATTCTACTGAGTAGAAAATGCTCGGATGACGCACGACCCTCAATTTTTGCAACGCCTCGCTGCTCAACTAAAACCGTACATGGCCGCTAAATAATATACATCGTATAATGCAATGCAATACGTACCTTCTCCTTCTATCGGCATAGGAAGCGTAGCCTCGCCAGCACTCATTGATAAACTACTCCTTTTACTACATCTCGATAATGATGTGTAATGTTGTCTAGAATTAGTTGTTATTGCAATAGGCAAGGATGATGAAAATGATTCCACCACAATTCTATTGGTATAACATAATAATAATATTGATAGATATATAATTTGATACATATTGTAATTGGTTGATATCATGGTGGAGGCTGAGTTTGATGAAGATGAGTTTTTGAGATTTGAGGTTTGAGTTGTTGTAGTGCAAACGAGTGAGTATCGTGCGTGAGCTTGCAAAATGATACGGGCTTATCTGTCAAATTGAGCGATGTGAGATGTGATTTGAGAGTAGCTAGTGTTACTAGAGTATAAGTCTCTTACTCTGCGGCATTGACGGCGCTACTGCTAGTTAGTTATTGAGATCGTTGTGCGTATGATACCGATATAGAGGGGAGATTAAATGCTGTAGAGATCATGATGAGTAACGAAGAGGAGGAGAAGATACTACCGACGAGTATTGCTCAAGAAGAGGAGATGGAATCAATGGTTGCAATCTTTGCAGACGGGTTCACTCTTCTTAGTAGTAGTCGAGAACCTATCTCATACTCGATACATCTGCAGACCAAAGAGTTTAATAATAATGATATTTCACGACTTAGACTTCCAGACGATTTGAGGTTAACAGTATCCTATCCATCAACATATCCCGACAATGATATACCAACATTTGATATACTATACGATAAAACAAACATTACTCTACATGAAATACAAGTACGTGCCATACTAAAAACTGTTGCAACTGTAGCACAAGAGAATTTAGACATTGGTATGCCGTGTGTGTATAGCTGTGTTCAAGCTGCTAAAGAATTCTTGACTAATGGAGGGTTAGATCAAGCTGGATTAGCATTATTGTCTGATGATAGTTTGGCATGTATACTATCCTATCTTGCCACATCCAAAGAGGATATAGATGAGATATGTATCACTTTACCGATACTAGAGAATGCAGCAAGGCAGAATGTAGTTTGGAAACAGTTATGTCAGCGTAGATGGAGAGAGAAATGGGGATATAAACAGAGATGGGAACGAGCATTAGAGAACTTTAATACACAACCCGATGAACATTATTGGATGAATACATATAATAATGAAGAGGAAGATGCAAAGAGAACATATCTCACACGTGATGAACTTTGTAATTTGACATTTGATTGGCGTGATTGGTTTAAACAGACACCTCAAAATGGTCTTCTCTCAACCGGGGTAGGATTATCATTGCTAACTGTTGTGTTTTCTCCTGATGGAAATGTTTCATCATACATACCTATGAATCAATTGATGTGGAAAACAAAAGGAGATAACGACGTGGGCATATCATGCATTTCTCTAGGGCGGCACGGTAGAGAGAGGGCCAAACTGCATGTGATTAGACTAACAAACTGGGGATGGGAATTAAGAGATCAAAAGTATTATATACTGCGAGCCGTAGATGAAGTAGGACTACCCAATGTAAATAAACTCTGGGAGGATTTGACGGCCAACATCATAGTACAAGAGAGGCCAGAGTGGATTAAGTCAACAAGAAGCCGATATGAGATAAATCGTCGAGAGGTACCAGATGACGAAGATTGCAAGGCGTTGCCGTGGTGATAGTTTCCTGTTTATAAAGGTGTGGACACATAACTATAAGTTTATTGCAAGTCTTCTTTGTCCACGGTGCTGTCGAATGCAAACTCCTCCCTTTACTCTCTTGTTTGTGCATCCTATATGGAGGATGATATGGATACACAAGTAAGCCTGTCTAAGTTGGAGGTAATCATTAATAAGCCACGTTGTCTTTATCATTGCATATACTTCTCAATGTCTATAAAGCTAATAGGAAAGAGGTTGGCTAATAGTATATCTTATCATTTAGCCTTAGCAGTCTTGATCGATTTCAAATGCCCCGTGTTTAATGCAAACTCCTCCTTTTCGAACATTGTTTGTACAAGTCTTTCTCTTTGCCCCATGTCTAGTGCAGAATCCTCCTTTCACTAACCAATTTGTACATCCTTCGTGGCTACAAGTCTTCATTTTTGCACCATGCATGAAGCACCATGCTTAACACAAACTCCTTTACTTCTGACTTGATTTGTGCATCCAGCATGGCTGCAAGTCTTTACTTTTGCACCATGCCTAATACAAACTCCTCTATTCTTGATCTGATTTGTACATCCCTCATGGCTGCAAGTCTTTACTACTGCCCCATGCCTCATGCAAACTCCTCCATTCTGAGCTTGGTTGGTGCATCCATCATGACTGCATTTTGTTTTGCCCCATGTCTTACACAGAATCCTCCCCTCTTTGCATGTTTAGTACATCCATCGTGGCTGCAGATCTCCACTTTGGCCCCATGCTTAACACAAACTCCTCTATTCTGAACTTGATTTGTACATCCATCTTGACTGCAATGTTTGTATCCCCTATGTTTTGTCGAACACGTACCACTATCAGCTGCCTTACCTGTAAACCCCTCAACAGAACACTCCACACGAGCAGTCTTTTGAATAGTTCCGTTTATCTCTTCTGCTTCTCTTTTTCTTTTACCGCGATATCTCCTAGGTTGAGTGGTGTGATGGTTTGCTAATAAGCGGGGAGACTTCCTTGTTCGTAATCCTACTTCTTTCTTTTCACTATTATCATTGTCATCCATGCTAATATCTTCGTTCTTGACCTCATCATATTCTTCTTTGATGGGTAGATGCTGTTCATTATTTGATATGTTGTTGGTATCCTCGTTATCTGTCTCTTCACTCTTCACAGGATCATACACCGACGATGATACAACATACTCCGGACTATATTGCTCGTCATCAGTACTGACCTCTTCTATCTCCTCTTCTTCTTTGTGTGAATGTCTATGCTGTCTTGAATAGCTCTATGTTGAGTAGTTGTCTGGTTTGCTAACGATCGGGGAGATTTCGCAAAATGATTGTACCCACCATGTTTATACTTACAGGTACCACTATCAGCTGCCTTGCCCGTACACCCCTCAACAGAACACTCTATACTCTTCTCTTTAACTTTTGCAAACTCTTTATGTCTTTTACAAACTCCTCCCTTCTTTGCTTGTTTGGTACATCCATCTTGGCTACAAAGATTATATCCATTATGTTTCGAACACTTACCACTATCAGCTGCTGTACGTTTACATCCCGCAACAGAACATAACTTACGGGCAGCCTTCTTCTTAGCAAATTCTTTATGTCTTTTACACACTCCTCCTTTCTTGGCTTGTTTGATACATCCCACTTGGCTGCAATGATTATACCCCTTATGTTTAGCCTTACACGTACCACTATCAGCTGCTTTGTAGGTACATCCCTCAACAGAACACTCTATACGAGCAGCCTTTTGAACGGATCCATCGCTCTCGTCTACTGCTTCTCTTTTCCTCTTCTTTGTTATGCATTGAATGTTCATACTTTCCTGCACAGTTGATGCTCTAGGCCGAGTAGTGTAGTTTGCCAATGATTGGGTAGACTTCTGTTGTTGTTCTGTTGCTTTAATTTCACTACCATATTCATCATTAGTGCTATCACCAGTGGGCAGATGCTGTTCATTTGATCTGTTGTTGGTATCCTCACCAAGCACCTCATCGTCTGTCTCTTCACTCTTTACCGAATCACATCCCGACGACGATGATACAACATCCTCCGGACTACTACGCTCATCATCAGTACTGACATCATCTTCAGTCTTTACCTCGACCTTTACTGCTTCTTGTTTGACGTTGATGGGTTGCTGTTGAACATTTGATGTGTTATATTTGTGCATATCCCCATCCTCCTTTTCGTGCTTCTCTCTTATAGCAACTTTGCAGTTTGACTAGTTCTATATATAAATTCACCTAATTCATCATCATCGGATAGGTCGAGTGTCATGATGATAGATGATGATATTGATGTTGCAAAGATTAGAGTTTAAAATGCAATGTAGAAGTATATACCTCTCGCCCTCTCTCTACTGTGTGCTCCAACGATACAAATTGCCGAAATATATTGAATGTTTGATCTTATTGCCCCTTTCGTCGACTCTTTCTATTGTGATCCGCCAACAATACGGAATGAAATGCGGATGGATAATTATTATTGTTTATTCTAGGTATTGAAAATAATACCGAGTATATGAATTGTGCAGATGATGATTTGTTATACCTTGATGTTTACTTGATATTTGCTCACATAATATTCTGAAGGATACCAAAAAAGTAACTACTGGTGTATCCTCCTCTAACTCAATCAATATAATGATTGGTATTGTGAAACTACCATCAATGGAAAGAGCATTAAAAACTGAATAAGTTGGTATGTTTACAGAGTATTTGGTCTGATATTACCAATTAACATGGCGGTAGAGCCTTTGATTGTCAGATTGTCAAAAAATTGCAAATTGCGTGCCCTAGTGAGGAGGGTTCTATTGATAATTAGTTGTCTACGTATCGACCTCTTCACTGCGAGCTGTAGATGAAGCAGGACTTCCCGATGTAAATAAACTCTGGGAGGATTTGACAGCCAACATCATAGTACAAGAGAGGCCGGAGTGGATTAAGTCAACAAGAAGCCGATATGAGATAAATATAGTCGAGAGGTACTCACCTGACGATTGCTTTTTTGCAAGTTGCCGTGGTGATAGTACTATTGAGAAATGCCTTAAGAACAAGATTGATTTGTATGTGCAGATAACACAGTTTGCTTTACTTAATTTATTACTAAGTAAGAGTACTACAAGAGATGATCATGAGTACAAAAACAACTTAGTGTGCACAGGCACAAGTAGTTGCAACCAACCAAGCGGCAGATGATGCACGGTACATGGTAGTGGAATAAGTATCTCTATTAAGGCTGAAGGGACCTGGTACTTCAGAGCTCGACATAATGACTAGTACAAAATCCTCCCTTCTTGACATAGTTTGTACATCCCTCATGGCTGCAAGTCTTCAATTTGGCACCATGCTTAACACAAACTCCTCCCTGTACTCTCCAGTTTGTACATCCTTCATGACGGCAGGTCTGTCGTTTGGCACCATGCTTTGTACATACTCCTCCATTCTGAGCATTGTTAGTGCATCCTTCATGTTTGCAAGTCTTCAATACGGCCCCATGCTTAACACACACCCCACCATTGACAACTTGGTTTGTGCATCCTTCATGGCTACAAGTCGTCCATGATGCACCATGTTTACAACATACTCCGCCATTCTGAGCTTGTTTGGTGCATCCTTTGTGACTACAAGTCTTCACCTTTCTCTTGGCACCATGCCTGGTGCAAACTCCTCTATTCTGAACTCGGTTTGTGCATCCTTCGATACTGCAAATATAATATCCCTTATGTAATCTCCTACACGTACCACTATCAGCTGCTTTGCGGGTACACCCCTCAACAGAACATATCATATGGGCTGTCTTTTGGACGGATCCATTGCTCTCTTCTGCTTCTCTTTTTCTTTTACTGCGATATCTCCTCTTCCTCGTGTGTTGAATATCTATAATTTCCTGAATAGATGCATTAGATTGAGTAGTAGGTTTTGCTGACGATCGGGGCTCTTCATCATCTGTCTCTTCACACTTCACCGGATCGGAGCCCGACGATGAAACATACTCAGGAACATGATCATGATCAGTACTAACGTCGTCATCTTCGGTCTTCACCTCGACCTTTACTGCTTCTTCTTTAATGTTGATGGGTTGAGGATAATTTGATGTGTTGGTATCTTTGTACATATCATCTTCATCGTCCTTCTCTTTCTTTTCTCTTAGTAACTTTGCAGTACGACTAGTTCTATATATAAATTCACCTAATTCCTCATCATCGGATAGGTCGAGTGCCATGATGATGTCTATTATTGATGTGTTGCAATCTGTTGCATGGTACCTATTCTAATTTATTTGTGTAGTATAATCGACCTTTTTCTATTGCGATCCGCCAACAATACGTAATGAAATGCGGATGGATAATGATTAGTGTCTCTTCTATTTATTAGTATCGATGTATATGAATTGTGCAGATGATGATATATTTGATGTTTTTGATACCTTTGCCTCTTGATGCCCCGTTGATGCTAAAAAGATACGAACCAAAATCCAAAATAATAATGACTATATATCCTCCTCTAACTCAATCAATATAACGATTGGTATTATGAAACTACCACCATTCGAAAGAGCATAAAAAACTGATTAAGATGGTATGTTTACAGAGAGTTTGGTCGGATATTTCATATCGAAGCGGCAGGCCAGAGTTAACGAGTTGTTGAAAAATAGTGTCAAAATTTTGCAGGAGGATTCTTCTCTGAGTTAAGATCATCTAATACATACTCTATTGTCTATATCGGTTATCAAAACCATAATCACATCACATACCGATTGATTGTATGATATATGATACATACACATATCGCAACCTACATACTTGATGCCTACAGCTCAATTTGTGCTGGCCCCTATAGCAACTTGTGTGCAAATTTGCATAATGTGTGTTTCGCGTGATTTGAATGCCAATACCGTGAGAACTATAACCGCGAGCTACAATTGTCTTGAACGAATGATGGGGGTCATTAGAGACAGACAGCCAATGTAGAACAATTCATACGATACTAGAGTAATATGTAGTGGTGCGATAACAACAGACTATACTCTCATATAATTGCTCAATACTTTTAGTATTGCATAATATACTAACATTAATTCTCAATCATTAGTTTATGTCTTAACCAAGCCTAATAAAAACTAGTACAACAACAATGCCAGACTATTCCGATTCCGATGATGAATTCGGTGCAATGATATATCAATCTAGCTTAACTGCCAAACGTCACCAACAGCAAGCAGAAGCAGCGGAGGATACCAAAGTAGACGGCACGAATGATAGCAATTCACAAACCAAAGCGAATGATATTATCAATACAATACAAACGAACAACAACAATCAAACAAACCAACATTTTCCATACAAACTCCACTCCATACTCGAATACGCTTCCAACTCTCCCATACCTAATATACATGATTGTATTAAATGGAATATAGACAATAAATCATTTACTATATATAATAAAGAAATATTAATGAATGAGATTGTGGGATTGTTTAGTAAGCAGACTAAGTTTAGAAGTTTTGTAAGTTTTTTTGTGTGTACGTATTGATTCGGTATGATCAATATGATTATAATGTGTGAAGTGCTGTACATATTGCAAAACATAAACCTCGTATTCTCATAATCTCTCTCTCTTATGTCCCGCCCTATCCTCTATCCCAACCACTCCAAAACCATACGCCAACTCAATACAAATCACAGACAAGACAACTAAACCTATGGGGATTTACAACATCCCCAAATACAAATGTATGGTCCCATCCACACTTTATCCGTGGTAAGCTTAATGAAGTTGAGTATATTAAACGTGTTGAGATTAAGGGCACCCTTAAGAAAGGTAGTACTAATGACAGTGGTAGTCCAAGTTCTTCCAACAGTAGTCCAAGTTCCATGAGTAGTAGTGGTAACCCTACTAATCCAAGGAGAAGAAGAGAGCGGGGTAGTAGTAGTCTAGCGGGAGATAATCCATATGCAAAGACAGATCAGGAGGATACCAATGAGAAGAATCCATCAAAGCAGCAATGGGGTAGTGGTATTACACTAAGAAATGATAACAAATGGCAAGCACAGATAACTCACCACAGTAAACCGCTATACATTGGTGTATTCGATACAAAGGAAGTTGCATTATTGGCAGTTAAGTTGGTAAGAGACAAGTTGGCCGACGATGACGGAGAGTCTACATTATTTTATGAAGGAGATGAATTGAAGAGGATTATTATAAGTGCACGAGATGAGGCTTATGCTTATGTTGAATATGAATCAGGACGGGAGGAGTTAATGAATGACATGTCATATGATGTTCAAAGTTCTAGTACATCGGAGGAGGAGAAGGTAGTAGGTGTGGCGGTAACCACGGAACAGGATGAGAGTCAAGAAGAGAAAGAAGCGGGTATATCAAGTAGTGATATAATTGCAAAGAGTATGACTCAACCTCCCATTGATGAATTACCAATGGCATTTATTAAAGCGGCGGCAGAAGCTGTTGTTAAGGGTACCAAAATAGTTCAACCATTAGAGGAGGCAGTAGGGATGGCAACAACAGAACAGGACTCTCCCGCGAAAATAACGAGCAAGAAGAAGGTTTGGCCACCTCCTCCCGTGCATACAAGTGAGCACCCCATGCACCCCCTGCCTAATACTAAGGAAACAGACGAATTGGAAGGCCTCAATAAACAAGAGAGCACTGTCGGTGAAGTAACAGGAGGCACGGTCAGTAAATTATCAGTTTCTCCCGTGAAGATATACAAGAGGCAGAGGCCTCGTCTACCTCCTCCCATGTATATGCCTCCGATACCTTATGGTGTACCTCCACCAACTTTGGTTCACATAAACAAAGTTACATGTAATCTCGAGGGTTGTAATAACACAGCACAGCAGGGTGGAAGATGTATTAAACATGGTGGGAAGTATATTCCGAAACATTATGACATGGTGCATCCTACTGGATATTCTCAATACGGATATCTTCCACCACCTCCGGGTAACATACATCCTGGATTTAGTCAACACAGATATCCACCCCAGCCGCCGCTTGGTTATTATTATCCTCACCCTCCTCGTCGTCTAACTCATACAATAGTACACAATGGTCATAATGATAAGTTGAGTAGTACTAATAAGGATGATAATGATGATGGCAGTGTTAAGGAGAAAGAATCCTCATCCAATGTGATACACGGAGAAACAGCAAATCAAGTTATTCAGGCTCGGCAGCCTCCTCAAGCTGTCAACCATGTCAATTATCAACAACAGCAGCAGCATCAACCACAACAACAGCAACAACAAGAACTTAATGTCACAAATAGGGCAGGGAGGAAGGAAAGAGAAGGCTTCTTAATGTTCCTACGAATGTTAATGAATAATCTCAAGGTTCATGATAAGGATACATATACCAAGGCTAAATCTCAAATACAAGTCTATTATAGTACTATTCAACAAGCGGTGGATGAGTATACACCTGCCAAGTTGAGATCTCTTCAAGAAAAGTTACGTACTATTGTTGGGGAGGAGAATTGGGTAAAGACGAGGGATTCATTCCGTCGCTATTTACAAAGCCTAAATGCCTATGAATCAGCAAGGAAGAGGAAGGCAGGTAGTACAACCGATGAGGATCCAGATCATAAACGATTAAAGACTGAATTGGTACGGAGTGAGTCGTCCGCTCCTGCCGAGGAGACTGATAAGGAAGCCATGATCCGTTCCAAGGTCGAAGAGAAACTACGAGTCAAGATGTCTCTAGGACAGCAGTCAAGGAATCCACCCTCTTCACCAGAGATGAGCCACAAGATTGAGGAAAAGTTACGTATCAAGATGGCACAGATACAGCAGAAGTCAACTACCGCAAGTATGCTCAAATCCACAGACCGGTTGACAGTAGTAGATGGCGCCCTCCCTTTACTTGCATCTCTCGGTAATACTGTACATCAGAAGAGGAGCCGCACCCCATCCAAGAAGAAGCAACCCATTTCATCAAAGGAGGCCAAGCAGGCGAAGAAGAAGCTGCTCGAACTTTCATCAAAACTCCTCCCACCGAAACCGTTTACAGATTATACAATCTTCTTCCGAATTGAAAAGGCCTACCTTACACAGATAGTAGATGGCGGTGCTGTTGACCCACTGGTGTTGGCAGCCCATGATCCAAACCATCACGATCCACTTGAATGGCCTCGTCCAGAACGGTATCAAGACGTTATTATGGCACCATATTGGTACTCTAGTTTACATAAAGCAAAGATAGAGAAGAAACGGAAGCATAGAAAAGTCCCTGGACGGATGAGTCTATCAGAAATGAGTAAGACTGTATCAGCGAATTGGCGTAATGCAATCCCGGAGGTTATAGAGTATTGTAGAGAGTTGGCAGCAGCCGAACAGAGGAAGTATCATCATGCTTGTCAAGAGATTCAACAAAGAGAGAATGAGGCGGAGAAGAATGAAGTATTAGAGGAGAAACCTCAGTATGATGCTGCTTTAATTCAACAATATGCTATTGAAGAGATGAAACGGAGGGGATATTATGCGTCGAGTATGGTTGCTATAGCGTCGGAGGTTCAAGATAGTTCAAGTAAGAAGACAATGGCGAAGAAGAAGAGGAAGAAGAAGAAGGTAGCGGCAGTAAACGAGGATCATGTTTTGGAGACAACCATTCAGTTACAGGCTTCGATCAATATCCCGTTACGGTTTTCACTTGGAGGTAATGTTGAAATGGATACACACTCTTCACCAATCCAGGCCACCACCACCATCACAACACAGCCCTCACCAGAAGCAATTGATATAGCCCATATAATGACGAGCTTAAGGAGGGGAGATTCAGAATCAGCTAAGCCCACCAGAGAAGATACTACAGCCGCAGTGGCTAATACCGATATAGATCATCTTGCGGGGATAGTTGCTACTAATGCGGGAAGCACTTCGAAAGATGACGGGATGCCAGAATATGAGCCAGAGCTGCAAAGTAGTCATTACTTTTAATATTAGGATTAGGAAAGTATAACAGAGTAAAATAGTACTTTACATTTGTACAACTGTTCATTATTAAGTTAATCTATCTAAGCAGCACGTGCTCTTGAACTCTTGGTAGAAGACGACGTACTTGACAATGGCAAGGTAGCAACAGGCTGGGTAGTACTATCGGAGGATAACTTTGTCCTCCGGTTCTCCTTGGTTGGCTTGCCAAGCGATCTGCTACTACTCTGATCAGGCCATGACAACCACCCTCCTTCTCCACCACCACTGCTACTATTGAACAACTTGCTCATATCCTTGCTCATATCTTCGTTGTCATCGCCATCATCAGCCGACATTACCGAAGATAAACTAATACTATCATCATTACTATCCGCCGAAGATGATGTACGTAACAAACTCTTCTTAGACAACGACGATGATGATGGCCAAGGCAACCAAACATTCTTCTTCTTATTCATCATATCACATAACTTCTTATTCGTATCTGATGGTGCTCCTCCTCCTTGAGTACATGATTTACCTTCCTCACAAAGCTTGTTAAGGAATGCTTGTGGATCGAATGATTTGTCGAAATCATTCTCTTCACTTGACTTGGTGCGGTTGGTTGTGATACTATCCCGTGGATTGGAGAGAATAGTTTGTAGACTTTCTTGATGTTGACGTTGTGAGAGTAGTTTGTCTTTACGTTCCTTCTTGTCCTTGCCTCTATTTCTCCGACGTCGTCTAACTGGACTACTCTCATCCTCCTTGTTTTTGGTAGCATCGTCCTTGCTTGTTGAGGGATTTAAGTCTTCACTGGAGGGCGGTACGGCAACCTCTTTTGGAAAAGTCCTACCAGTTAACCGTCCCTTCCCATTGTTAGGCGGCGGTGGCGGTACAGCATCCTGATCTTGATCATCATCATCTTGTGGGTCAAACTTGACACTAAAGGGGGTAGGTATAAGGGAACGACGAGGGTTGAGAAGGGAGTAGAGAATGTTAGTTGAGCATATCATATGCACAAGAACTTTTTAAGGCAAGGCACGTGCCCGAATCCCCCACCTCCCGACAATACCCCCATATCAAATCAATACCCCCAAATCAACAATCCTCCTAAACGCCTTTAACAACAACCTCGTCCAAAGCTCCTAACAATCCCCAAATAACATCCCAAAACCAAACCAACAAAAACAAATAGAACGTACCTAATCAACTTTTTCAATCTAGCACGTCTACTATTCGAACTACCCCTCAACTCAATATCACTTCTTCTTACACTCTCTCTTTCCCTTCGTAATATATCCAACTGTTCGTGAGATATACTAACATCACTTCTTTTTCTTGGTGCCAAGTTATAATTCTCACAACCCGGAGAATTATTATAATGTGGAGAATTATCATCTTCGAATGTGAATGTTTCAAATGTTGATCGTTTACTGTATGTTAATGAACTTATTGTACTACTACCACGTGTATTTGTTGATGTTGACATACTACTACGTTTTGTGGAGGATGTCATACTGGTACCAATTGGATAGGAACTGTAACTGGATCGTTTACTCATGCCCAAACTATTACTTAAGCTACCCCGCTTACCGCCGCCACCACCACTACCAAAGAATGATTCATTCAATATGCTACCATTCAAACAACTAGTATTTAAACTACTCTTGGAATTGTTCATTGATGCAGTTATTGAAGCGGTCATTGATGACATTGTAGATGTAGTCATATTGGAAGTTGATTGGATTATACTACCAAATCTTGAACTACCATTGATTGAGCGTGGACGTCGTGATGAGGTTCGTGGGTTGTAGGTACCTCGATGTATTGTATTATGGTATGATGTTTCATCATGGCTGATTGATCGTGGTCTTCTTCTAATGCTCTGTGCAGTATTTATATGTTGGGGCTGCTCATTGCAATTATTATTGTTATAATTAGAAGAACAATCCATCTCATTATCACCAACAGCAGTATTATACAAAAACTGTTGCAATACAGCCTTATACCCAGCAGACGTAACATATCCAGACTTATTCACTTGTTGTTTTAGTATACTTTGTAGGTTGGGATTGGATGTTAATTGTTGTACTCTTTGTGATGTTGTTAGTGAAGATTCATTGTTGTTTGAGGGTAATAGGGAGAGTTCCATTGCAAATAATGACATTCTTTACAGTTACTTATATTCTATTAGCCATCATCCATATGTAGTGAATAGAGTCCGAGGACCTTATCCCCCTACGCCCGTCAGACAAACAACAATCTATTTGAGATATGAGATGGAAATATCTTCTGTCGAAGATTCTTTATAGCTCATTCAGGTTCCTGTGCAGTTTTCATTAGGTCTGTTGAGAAGAGGTTGATCCGTAGACACTAATTACCGACAGAACCCTCCTCTTGGGGCACGCAATTTGCAATTTTTGACCATATCAACGCTCTTGCCGCCTCGTTAATTTAGTATTGAAATATCCAACCAAACACTCTACAAACATACCCACTTGATCAATTTTTAATGCTCTTTCCAATGATGGTAGTTTCGTCATACAAATCTCTATATCGATTGAGTTAGAGGAGGATACCCTGTTATTACTTTTTTTGGTATCCTAAGAAGCATTTCTAAGTGATACCTATAATGCAATAATGAATAATGTTTATCACGGCAGTAGTACAGACTAAGAATAAGAATTAGAGTTAGCTCGTTACCGCTACAACATTCGTACTTAGCTAGGGTGGCCGGCGGTGATTCGAGAAGACGATTGGCAATATTATGAACAAAACAATATGTCGTCGTTATGAATGTCGACCGCGGAGAATATGGATATGGTTTATTGTTATTATCCTTCATATCATCTACAGTAGACGTAATAATCAACAGTTTATCGGTTCTTCCAGTAGCAGTAGTATTGATGGTCAGCGACAGCTAATGGACGATACCACACAGATAACAGTATATAAACCAACAAACAGTACATCGAATGTTGCACTATGTGTCATGGTAAAGAACGAAACGCTCTACCTCGATGAATTTGTTGACTTTCATTATGCATTAGGCTTCTCTCCAATCATTATATATGACAATTCGGATGACTTTGATCTCATGTATGGTCTCCATCCACTCGATAATTATGGCTATAGAAGTTGGTATGAATCAAGAGAAGATATACATGAACATCTTCGTCTTATACATTATCCAACGGGTAATGAGAAGTTTCCACATCATTTATCACAAGTGCAATGTATTAAACAAGATGCGGCAAATTCTACTTTTGTATCTTTGTTTGATGCTGATGAGTTTCTGGGTACGCCATATATGTGTTGCATGTTGTATTACTTTGCAATGTGTACCGAGATATTCTTCTAACACTACTCATATCATTCAGTCCTCAAAAACTTTGATAATGTAGTTGACTTTGCAGACCATTATTGTGGAGTAGATTGTGGACAGTTATCAATCAATTGGAAAATAATGGGTATCAGTGGAGCAAAACAATACACTCCTACACCACTTACGAAACGTAATGTTCATTGGAATCCCGGTCCAGATTCGTGGCAGGGTTATGTTAAACCAATTCTACGTCCATCTTATGTCTCTGATAATACAGGGCATATTCACAAGTTCAATATAAAGAAGGGTAATTGGCTTGATACTACCGGTCAACGTCCAATCTTTAAATGCAGAAGTTGTTATCAAAATACACGCAATCCAACCAATGTGGCTGTCTTTTATCATTACGCATTACGATCGGAAGGAGAGTTTTATTACAAAACATGTCTAAAGAAGAGATATGAAAAGGAGAGTAGATGTAACTTGAAGGGGTATTATACTTTATATAATGGAACAATGTTTGATGACTCGGCTTGGCAACAACTTGTACGGATGGTGCCAAAGTATAGCAGAATATATGGAGACTTCATAGACAATGTTACAACATTCGAACCAACTGAACTTTATACCTCATGGTTGAAAAGTCAAAGTATGGAATAGAGAAGGCCGAACGAGTTAGTATTAGATGTTGAGGCAAAGCATACCAAATCTCTAGGGCGTTTAAAGGCAACAGGCAGTAGTTTAGACGATCAATGTATCAGTTTAAAGTATGGACTAAGCTCATACAGCCACACTCTCCCCATTTGATAGCTTGTAATGTCCTTTACATAATCCTCCCTTCTGAATATGCTTTGTGCATCCCTCATGATTGCAAGTCTTTACTACTGCCCCATGCTTCATGCAAACTCCTCCCTGTACTCTTTTATTTGCGCATCCTTCATGCTTGCAAGTCTTCCTTACTTTCTTGGCCCCGTGCTTAGTACAAACTCCTCTATTGACAACAATATTTGTACATCCATCATGGCTGCAAATCTTTTTTGCCCACGATGCACCATGCTTAATACAAACTCCTCCCTTTACTCTCTTTTTTGTGCATCCTTCGCGAATGCAAAGATTGTATCCCTTATGTTCTGCTTTACATCTTCCATTCCCTGCTGCCTTGCGGCTACATCCTTCAACAGAACACTCTATACGAGCAGTCTTCTTGACGGATCCATCCACTTCTCTTTTCCTCTTACTGCAATGTCTCTTCTTTGTGCGTTGAATATCTACTGATCGGCGGGAAGACTTCCGTCGACTTTCTACTTCTTCTATTTCACCACTGCATTCGTCATCAGTACTGGCTTCGTCTTTAGTCTTCAACTCAGCCTTAACATTAGCTGTTGAATGGAGATTTTCATGTGAATTCGATTTGTCAGTATCTGTGCACGTATCTTCATCGTCTGTCTCTTCACTCTTCACCGGATCGTATCCCGACGAAGATGAGACAAAATACTCCGGACTACGCTTATCATCAGTGCTAGCATCGTCTTCAGTCTTTACTTCAACCTTTACTGCTTCTTCTTTAATGCTGATGTTTTTATGTGAATTTGATGTGTCGTCGATATCTTTGCAATCTTCGTCGTCTGTCTCCTCGCTCTTGATCGGATCATAACCCGATGATATAATACATTCTAGCTTCATATTAGCTTCCTTGCTGGTAGGCGGTAGGGAGGACATCACCTCATCTAGAACATCAACTAAGTAAGTCAACTATCAACAACACTAGCCGCCTTCGGCGGGCTAGCGCTGCGCGAATTAAAGTGCTGCTGTTATTAAAGTATTAAAACTGTTAAAAAGTCAGGGAGTTTTAAAATAGGTGGTGCTTGAAGAGTATTTACTTATAGCTCTTAGTACGAATCTATTAGTATGTGGATGTGATCAGTCTTTCCAAACTAATGTATGAGCATGGGGAGCTCCTCTCTTCTGAAACTCAATAACTGATACATGAGCTTTGATCTTTCCGAGTACTCCTCTTTTGATATCTTTCAAGAACTCATTTCGCTTTTGATTGAAGACTCTACACAGTACATCAGGTCTATCATATGGCTTTTGTCCTGGCTCTATTTCAGCTCTAGCTTCTCGACAATCAACATTGAATGTGATGAATAAGTCTGGCTTTCCATATACTCTAACTAATGCCATAGCATCACTACATGTACTATTAGTAGATTTACAAATGTATTGTAGAATGTATTTTAGTGCATTCGAATTCATCTCAATTTGATTCATGATAAAGTGAAGATGTGATTAGATAATGTATGGATGATGATTTGAACGCAGTGATGATAGTATCGTTAATAGTAAATGTTGATAATGATGATTGATGATATAAAGTGATGATCTGATGTAGCGATGAGTAAGTGATGAAAAGTGAGTATGAGATCGGTAGAATGATTAGAACACATGATATGCACAACGACGTGGACAATCTTACGATAGGGTGTGGGATGAGGTGTTGTGGGTTTCTTGGTTGCTTGGTATTGTGATGATGAACATAAGATGTACGAGATGTAAGATCGGTAGAATACGAACACAGATATGCACATACACAAACATGTAACGATGTAATAACTTACGTTTCTTTACATATATCCTATAGATGATGATGTATCGACGTACACGATAATAAATTTATGATCATTTCAATTGCACATTGTAATGTGAAGAATGAGCACAAAACAACGCGCAACAAAGGTGTGTGTATTGCCATAGATTGCCATGAGCAGTACCCAAACTAAAAGGCATTCGATAGGCAGTTCGGTACACACAACGGCAATTACTAATGATGCTTTGGCAGTTTGCAAACCACTGCCGAGACCATCTTTGGCAGTTCACATCATCAGGCAGCGCGGCATCTAAACATTGCAATAAAACTGCTATCATGTATCATCGTACATATGACATTCTCGATTTCATTAGCTCAAAGTGCTAATTTAGTCAATGCTCGCAAAAATGAACAAACATCTTAGAATACTGTAACTTTTTACTAACAAATATCTTCTTTTTGTTAGTGACAAAGGTGTGCGTCCCAGTACACGCCCAAGACAGACAAACACACTCACGGACCTGCTTTCAATATAGGATAATTCCTCAAGAAATCGAATTTGAAACGGATTTGTCATAAGGGCCAACACAAATTGATACTGCAATATGTGTGAGGCAAACTGGAAACCTATTGACTATATCATATCGTACGAATATATCATTAGTATTTAACTGAAAAGAGTATTAGGGTGATCCGTGCAGTATCGTATATACTGTGAAGTTAGTTTAGTAATTAGAGACTTGCGCTGTAATTTGTAATGACCGTGTTTGAGAAAAAATTGTTCGGGAGGCAAACATGTCAGACGTAATAAACTGTCTAAATAAAACCTCCGGCGGCCGACAAGCTCCAGATGTATTGTAGATGTGGTGTACCTCTAGTGTTGTGCTGTCATATATCCTCACAACAAAGTTTATAATCATAATATATATCTCCTATCACGTAATATCGACGAGCAAAAAAAAAAGAAACCCTCTTAAAACTTAACCTATCCTACTCATTATAAACTCATCATCTGCATATATCATAACTACTTCAAACATGAGCACCACTAACGATGATATCATGAAACTATCACTAACAGAATTACTAACAAGACAGTATACATCTACAATAACATTTCTATTTGATAATGAATCACCAAGTATTGCAGTGCAAGCCAGCGAGAAGAAACAGAAGACGGTATCGAATGATATTAAAAATTTGAACTGTACAAAGCTATCATTACTCATTGTTAAAGCTCTCCTTTCCTCAACTACTAACACTAATAGTACTACCATAGATGAAAGTGCTACTATCGAGCATGATAATAATCAGCTAAGCTCTAACGATTTTCAAGTTAAATTCAAACTTAATAATGGCAATAATTTGATACTGCTAGATGCTGGTTATTATCCTACAATTGGCGATGAAGGCACTGCCTGTATACAAAGTATTGGACATCTATTGCATGCCATATTCACAGAATCTCCATCGTCAGCTGATGATACCAAACAGATAAAGCAGCAAAGGTCCTCGGTGGTATCCGAAGAGTCTGATATTGTTGAGAATAATAGCAATAAGAAGGGGGGTGGGAAAGATTTACGTATTGCAAAGGTTAGGAGGAGTCAAACTAATTCATTATTTGCCACATTGGGTGAGTATCAGAGTTTGTGTGTGATGTGTGCATAAGATGTGTTTATCTATTGTGCATATGATGTGCACAACTCTTTTATCTCTCATCCCTTTCTAAACTCTCTATCTGCTTCCGTATTGATTGTATTGATTCATAGTTGAATCGGGAGAGTATCCAATATCAATCTGCAGATTACTCTCTGATCTAATTGAACCCTCTATATCCATCTCCACCTCTACCTCTTCTACTAATGAACTAACAATACAACAATTAACACAAGAATTAGAACTAATGATCAACACTCCCCAAATATATCTATACAATCAATCTCAAGAGTTTTATACTGATATAGATGAGAAATTTAAGATTGGACAGGGATATTATGGACGTGTTAATGAATTAACTGATATATTAAAGATTGCTAATGGTATTATTGCTGCCAAAGAAGCGGCAGCTACTCAGGAGGGGAATAGTCAAGAGATGGATGATGGATCAGAAAGTCGAGACAGAGATACAAATATAGATGTAGTATTAATATCAGGATCAGCAGGCTCGGGTAAATCAAAGTTAGTACAATTCGTCAGTGACTACCTCGAAAATATGGGATGGATGACATTACACATTAAATTCAAAAGAGGATTAGAATATGAATCCAAATTAATATTATCTTCCTTATTTGAGAAATTGGTTACTAATTTAATTTCAATGAAGAATGGCAAAGATGAGAAGGATCGAATGTATGCAGAACGGGCTATATCATCGATACAGGAGACGTTAGACCCGTATATTAGTTTAGATTCATTAAGTGAATTTGTACCCAGTTTACAATTGTTAATACCTGCCATGAGGAGGAATAGTACATCAACAACAACACGGAATAATAGTGCAAAGGCAGACATGTCACATTGGCAATTGGTATTCCTACTCGTGGCATTACTTCAATCAATAATCAAGTTGGATAGACATATCATGTTTTGTTTAGATGACTTACAATGGTGTGATGCCACGACATTAAGTTTAATACGGGAAGTATTGGTTGGTATTAATGGACCATTTCTATGTATTGGAATATATCGAGATAATGAAATAGATGAGATACATCCATTTGCTAACGAGTTGGAAACATTACAAAAGGCTAATAATGTGAATTTGACTGAGATTAATTTACCAAGTTTATCAAGAGATGATGTTACTGATATGATCATGTCGGAATTGAGATTACCACGACGATTGGTATATGAGTTGGCTGATGTAGTGTATAAGAAGACGAGTGGTCATGCACTATTTGTTATCCAATTCTTAAGTGCCTTAGTTCATGATTCGGCAATTGCATATAGTCCAATGAAACATCGATTCGATTGGGATGTGAATAAGATATCGGCACTTCAGATGGATGATGATGTTGCTAGTTTGATTGTATCGAATCTATCGTATCTCGAGGCACAGGCATTACAGAGTTTACGAATGCTTTCATGCTTTGGTACATCGTCAGAGTTGTGTATTTTCAAGATTCTTGATAATGCTTCATCCATTTCACCCGGGGAAGGTATCGAATCTTTCTTGTCAGATCTTGTTGATCGAGGAGTTATTGAGGTATCGGGTTCGAGGGTTACATTCACACACGATCTCATACAAAAGAGTGTTTATGATAACATAGACGCCAATGAACGGGGTAAACTCCACCGTGATATGGCCAATTGCCTGGCATCATTAACAAGTCTTGACGCCGCTACTCACAAGTCATCTATCCAAGGGGGTATAGATCATCTCTACCTTAGTGATACTAGTAGCAGCCTCGATGAGTATACCATTAAGCCATCAACGCTCATTCATATAGCTACAGAACAAATAAACGCCGCTGGATCGTCCTTCATTACCGATAAGGCACAGAGAATAAGATATGCATCATGGAATGTGGTCGCAGGTAAACAAGCCATGGACCACTCCAACTTTCAAATGGCACTCTTCAATTACAAGAACGGTATAGTATTCATATCAGAAGAAGGTCTTTGGGTCAACGAATCAACACATGAATTGTGTCTAAAGCTACACGAAGGAGCTGCCTACTGTTCGTTTGCACTTGGCAAGAGTGAAGAAGTCATACTTTATGCCAATGCAATTATCGACAATGTCTCGTTTGAAGACTCACTTCTTGCTCAAGATTTACTGCTAAAGGCATTACGAGGGAGTGGAGAACTTGGATTCTCTGATGATATTGCACGAGGTATAGCCGTGCTTCGTATGCTCAAGGTAAGCTCATTCATCACAAGTTTGTGCACATCATGTGTTCATTTTTAAAAGGATACCTTTTGGTATCCTAAACTATCATCTCGCTCACCTCCTCTTCCTTTTAGTTTGATATACCAGCAACTGCAACTCCAGCCACAGTAGTCCAAGCAATACAAGAAACAGGCAAGATAACTTCTCAGTATACCACCGAGTCAATCTTGAAATTGAAACAGACAAACATATCTGTTAATGCAAGGAAGAGATATATTTTCTCTATTGTGAATACGATTACTCTTGCATGTTACCGACAATCATCACCCTATCTTCCTTTGATCGCTTGTGCTATGGTTCAGTATTCTCTTTCCAATGGTGTACTAGAAGAATCTGCTACAGCATTTGTCGTGTATGGTTTCTTCTTGGTGTACTTGAAGAACGACTTTGATGAGGCTAGAAGATGGGCTGAAATTGCAGAGAAGATACTCGATCCTCAGTCAAGCTTTACACCGTGTGAGTGGAACTTGGACTTGGAATATCTTAGCGTATAGTGAATGTATCTTTTCGTCATTACCAACATCTAACATTTTCTTTTACATCTATATGCAGTGATTCTATACGGCTTCCTCGCGTTCCTTTTCAAGCCGCACCGAGAGATGGCTTCTGCTCTTCACCAAGCTTACCAATGTGGAATGAAAGTAGGTGATGTACAATCAGGAACATATGCCGAAACTATGAGTATCAGATTCTCTTTCTTCGGTGGGGAACATCTTCGTATTGTATCAGAGGCCCATGCCAAATCGTTGCCCATTATTGTAAGTATCTCATCATACTTGTCATTTATCCCTACCTTTTATTTCCCTACACTTCACTTTAACCAATTGCTTTCCCTCCTTCTTTATATATAGGCAAAGTACAATCAAGAGAACTTGAAGTATGCTGTCATTGATTGCTCTTTAGTTGACAGTTTGACAGGCATAGACACTCGGCCATACTTGGCATTTCAGGGTACAATAATCAATGAAGAGATTCTATTAGCACATTGCAGACTCAAGAAGATACCCCATGGGATTGATGCTATATTCACAAACAGATACATGACTGCATTTTGGAGAGGAGATTACACGGAGGCAAATAAGTGTTATGACTTAGCGTCAGTTCAGCCTACCTTTAGCATGCCGAGAATCCAGATGATTTCTACAAGTTTGTATCGAGGACTAATTTCATTCCATCTCTTTCGTGCGGGAGAAGGAGAAGATTGGTTGACCGAGGGGAAGAAGATGTTGAATAAGATGGAGATATGGACGAAGAACTGCAACGAGGATGTCTACGAGAATAAACTGTACCTCCTTGAGGCTGAGAACTATGCCTCTGATGATCACATAGTTGCGGCCAAGGAATCATATGAACTCTCCATCACATCAGCTCGTGATCACGGTCTTATACATGAAGTAGGGCTTGCCTCAGAAGTAAGTAGTTGAAAGTGTATCATATGTCACTTGTCATGAAGCATATACCTCATCAGACACATGCCGTTTCTTACTCTCTTAAGTTGTACGGCAAGTTCTTGTCATCTATATGTGAAGCCGATGAATCAAATCGTTGGTACCGTGCAGCCATAGAATGCTACAAACAATGGGGTGCTCATGCAAAAGCTGATCAGTTGAAGAAGGAACATCATCCAGATACAACGTTACCACCCGGAGAGGAAATAAGCAGCGGTACGGGCTTGAAACATGATAGAAACGAGGATATGAATGAGGAGATAATTTGACGAACTCCCGACCGGCATTGGAATTGAGTTCAGCCAATTAGTATATCTCGGTGGTAGTAGTAGAAGAAGAAATGTCTCTTATTTGTAACATCTAGGAAGAGTTTTTTCATCTCAATATTTAGTCTTAGCATTAGTTAGAAGATAAATACAGCCAGTTACAGCCCCCCATTCGATGACATGAAATGTCTAGCACATAATCCTCCTCTCCTGCTTTGGTTGGTGCATCCATCATGGTTGCAAGTCTTTCTCTTCTTCACTACCTTTATTGCTCCATGTCGATCACACATCCCTCTACTCTTAACAATATTTGTACATCCATCATGGCTGCAAGTCTTTGATTTGGCACCATGCCTATAACAGACTCCTCCATTCTGAACTTGATTCGTACATCCATCGTGACTGCACCTCTTCACTACCGCACCATGCTTGATACAAACTCCTCCCTTCTGAACATGATTCGTACATCCCTCGTGTTTGCAAGTCTTCTTCTTTGCCCCATGCTTAATACAAACTCCTTCTTTTCCTCTTGCTCTGCTTGTGCATCCATCATAACTACAAATCATTACTTTGGCACCATGCTTAACACAAACTCCACGTGTCTGAGAATAGTTTCTACATCCCTCATGGCTGCAAATCTTCCTCTTCACTTTTGCCCCATGTCTAGTACAAACTCCTCCATTGATGGCTTGGTTTGTGCATCCTTCATGGCTGCAAGGCTTCCTCTTTGCCCCATGCCTTGTACAAACTCGTCCTTTCTTGGCTTGGTTTGTGCATCCTTCTTCTTTGCAATGGTTGTATCCCCCATGTGTCCTACACATACCACTATCAGCCGCTTTGAGTTTACACCCCTCTACAGAACACTCTATGCGAGCAGTCTTTGTGACTAATCTATTACTCTCTTCTGCTTCTCTTTTTCTTTTACTGCAATGATTCCTCTTTATTGTGCGGGGGATATTATCCTGAATGGATGCTTTTGTTTGAGTAGTACAGTTTGCTAATGATGGGGGAGAGTTCCGTTGTCTTACAGCTAGTAGTAGTCTTTCCCACCGCTTTTGCATTTCAATGTCAATCCGAGACTTCTCTTCTTTATCCTCCTTCTCTTTCTTTTCTCTTAGTAACTTTGCAGTATGACTAGTTCTATATATAAATTCACCTATTTCCTCATCATCGGATGAGTCGAGTGCCATGATTGATGTTGTGATAAGTATAATCCTCTCGCCTCTTACTCTGTGCTCCACCTACAATACGAAATCGCCACAGAAATGCTGTGGAAGATTATATTATTATTTCTTCTAAAAGATTGTACAGAGATGATATTCTATTGATACAATGTCTGTATGTGTTGCTTAACTATATCTTTTTTGAGGAAGGATACCAAAAAACAACGGGGATCTTTCCCACTTAATATGTAGATTGGTATTATGAAACTACTATCAACGGAAAGAGCATTAAAAATAGACATAGAGTGCTTGGTCTATTGTTTCGATGATGATAGCACCACCATAAAAAGATCGATAGGTAATGCAATGCAAATTGTCAAAAAAGGATACCGGAAGATATTTTTCTCCTCTTCAACTAACCTAGCATAGCGATGTGCTTGCCATATGGTTGGCATCTCTGTATTGCATATGACCCTACGCTTGCTAATGATAATAAGGAAGACTGTTTTTACATTATTCATTGAACTTTGACCCCACAATTCAACCAGCACACTCAGATATATCATTTGACAGTATACATTGTCGTCTATCATGGACAACATTGCAATCATCGTCATTCTATGCTGCTATCTATCAACAATACCAGTATTCATATCATCCTATACACCGCCAATTAACAATGGATTAGAAATACGAGTATGCATGGATAAAGATTGTCAATTAGATGGATCAAAACAGACACTCAAACTCGTGCAATCATTAACACCAACATCAACATCTGATAATGACAATCAGATTGTAGTAGAAAAGTGTGGTTGTTTAGGACCATGCGGCAGTGGACCAACTATAGACTTTCGAAGAGATGGCATACGACTTAAGGATACAAGAGATGGTATGGACAATTACTTTCTATTTCGTAAGATGAATTCCAAACAAGCTATTGTTGATATGCTCCGTATTGGAGACATTGAACCTATCTCAAAAGATACATCTACAGATATTGAAGCAGTTACAAATACAAGACAATGGTATGATATAGATCGTAATCAACGGATTAGAATACAACAGTTACTATATGCAATAACGGGAATACCATTGTTTGTTGCTTATAAAAGTGGAGAATGGAATGAATCATATGCATTTGTGGCGGTTGTGGTATTTGTTGCGTCACAGTTTATGGGTACCTCAAAGACATCAAATGCAGTAGTGGAAGATGAAGAGGACTGATTGATTATTGTGGGAATCTTCAAAAGAGTGCGTATAATCAACGCTTACCAATTGCAAACTCTTTATTACATAAAATATTGCAACTACTGATATGATCTTTGACTTTGATGTATTTCTCTATATTTATAACAGCTAATTGAAAATAGTTTGGCTAATAAGTATACCTAACCATTAGCCTCTTAGTACTACGAGAAGAAACTCAAGCAACCACTCAGTTCTCCCCGCTCGATAGCTTGTAATGTCTAATACAAAATCCTCCCCTTCATGCTTTGTGCACCATGTCTTCCTCGTCCTCTTAACAGCCCCATGCCTCAACAAACTCCTATCCTTCATTGACAACTTGATGTGTACAGCCTTTATGCTTGCAAGTCTTCCGTACTTTCTTGGCCCCATGTCTAATGCAAACCCCTCCCCCAATCATGGCTACATTTCTTTACTTTGGCACCATGCCTTAGACAAACTCCTCCTACCTTTGCTTGATTGGTACAGACTGTATGCAACTAATAGAAAAGAATTTAGCTGATAAGCATATCTTATCATTTAACCTTAGTAGACACTAGGGCTCAACGATTCTTTCTCCTGTTGTACTTCCTCCCGCTGTGTCGATCACACAAACCTCTACTCTGCGCTTTGTTACTGCATCCCTCGTGACTGCATGTCGTTTTTATCTTTTGTTTTGCCCCATGTCTAATACAAACTCCTGCTTTCCCCCTTGCTTTGTTTGTACATCCATCGTAACTGCAGGTCTTATTCTTCTTCACAGCTCCATGCTTGACACAAACTCCTTTATTTATAACTTGGTTTGTACATCCTTCATGGCTGCAGGTATATATCGTCTTCTTGGCTCCATGTCTAATACAAACTCCTCTGTTGATTACACAACTTGTGCATCCATCATATTTGCAAGTCTTCTTCTTCACTACTGCACCATGTTTAACGCAAACCCCTTTATTTTGAACTTGATTTGTACATCCTTCATGGCTGCACGTCTTCACTAATGCACCATGCCCAATACAAACTCCTCCTATTCGACTTGGTTTTGTGCATCCCTCGTGCTTGCATATCTTCACTATTGCACCGTGTCTCATGCATACTCCTCCCTTCTGAGCTTGATTTGTACATCCTTCCTCTTTGCAAAGATTGTATCCATTGTGCTTTGCCTTGCACGTACCGCTATCAGCTGCTTTACCAGTACACCCCTCAACAGAACATGTTACAAAACTAACCTTTTTAACTGTTGCAAACTCTTTATGACTGCGGCATACTCCTCCCTTCCGAGCTCTGCTCATACAACCTTCATGACTGCACAGATTATATCCCTTATGTTTCGCCTGGCACGTGCCACTATCAGCTGCCTTACGGTTACACCCCTGAACAGAACATAACTTATGGGCAGATCCAATGCTCTCTTCTGCTTCGCGTTTCCTTTTCCCGCTATATCTTCTCTTCTTTGTTGTGCATTTAATGTCTCGGGGAGATTTCCGTCGTCTTTCTGGTTTATTCTTTTCACTGCCATAATCATCATCCGTGCTAATATCATCTTCGGTCTTCGCATCAACATTAACATTAGGTACTGTTTCATGTGAATTCGATTTGTTAGTATCTTCATCGTCTAACTCCTCGTCGTCCGTCTCTTCACTCTTCACCGGATCGTATCCCGATGATGAAGACGAGATAAAATACTCTGGACTACGCTCATCATCAGTACTAACATCATTATCTTCAATCTTTATTGATTCTTCCTTCTTTATGTTGATGGGTTGTTTTGATGTGCTGGTGTCATCTCCACATTCCTTTTCATCGTCTGTCTCCTCCTCACTCTTGATTGGATCATATCCCGACGATACACACTCTGGCTTCATCTTCATATTAGCCTTCTTGGTGGCAGGGGTAGGAGCAGGGAAACATCATGCCATAATACAAAGATAAAATCTTCCGGTATCCTTATTGATTGGTAGATGAGTTATATTACCGAGTGATACTCGGTCTTCAAAATGTAATGGGTAGTTGGGAGCAAGATAGAAGCCGTAGTATTGTATCATTCAATTCGAACTACTAACAACAATATGGCAACAACAGCAAATCCACACGCACTTGACACCGCACAAGATGGCGATGAGCAATTCGAACTAATGCAACCTCCCCCATCAACTTTCGATCCATACAAAGATCGTCCAATCTCAACAAATACATATGCTACACGATCACACGTACATGCAAATGGATTGTGGCACTGCTCTGTACATATATGGATAGTCAACCCCTCGACATCAAAGATACTATTGCAAAAGAGGAGCATGTCAAAGGACACCTTCCCAGGACGATGGGATATAAGTTCAGCTGGACATGTCGAAGCAAATACAAGTTTAATACGGACTGTACAATTGGAATTAGCAGAAGAATTGGGTATAGATAATGTTAGTGAAGATGAATTGAAACTATCATTTGTCATACCAGCCGAACAAGCAGAATTAGGTGGATGTAATGCATATGAACATGTTTACTTTTTAATACGAGATAATAAAGATGATAGTATCGATCGATTTAAATTGGGTACTGCCGAGGTTAGTGAAGTTATATGGATGCCTATTAACGATGTATTAGATGCATTAAAAACAGGTGACGATGGATATGCACCACGAACATATCTTTATGTACATGCTATGCAAAGTGAGTTGGATAGAATTCTTCATAAGTGACGATGATATGAAAGCGATGATATATCATATAAACAAGAAAGGTAGGAAGCATTGTCTTTTCTCATCATTAGCAAGCCGGTGCTAGCTCGGGACAAGTATCAGAGCCATACATAAACTACTAGATAGAAGACTCTTGATAGACTTACTTATGTACCAAAGAATCTCAAATTGTGCTTACTCCTCGACAGAGAGGAGAATGGGCGTACACGATCCGACCGACGGGGAAGCAACACAAAGAGCCGAGTTAGTAGAGAGTAAGCTCATCAATGGGGTTTCACCTAGATATAATTAGTGAGATTGCGTGCTTCTTTGTGATTTTCTTTCTGGGTTTTGCCGTTTCTCTGTGATAATGTTGTGTTTTTAGTACGATAATAAAGTTAGTTGTTGACCATTGTTGTAGATTGTTGTGCAGCGGCCTCCTTGGTAAGAAAGAAGATGAAACCAGAGTGTGCTATATCGTCAGGATATAATCCGAAAAGTGAAGAGACAGATGATGAAGGGGGTCTGTGTAGAAATTATACCAACGCATCAAAGTCAAATGTTCAACCCATCAACATTAAAGAAGAATATAATAAGATGAAGGTTAAGGAGGAAGATGATATAAGTACTGACGATGAACAACATAGTCCGGAGCATGTTCTCTCGTCTTCTTCAACATATAATCCGGTGAAGGGTGAAGAGACGGATGACGAGGAGCTGGGCGATAAACGTACCAACAAATCCAGTTCACATGAAAAACTTATCAACAGTGACAGTATAAAGGCTGAGGTGAAGGATTATGATGATATTAGTACTGATGATGAGCGTAGTCCGGAGTATGATATATCATCGGGGTATGATCCAATCAAGAGCGAGGAGACGGATGAAGAGCTAGACGATAAAGATACTGACAAATCAAATTCACCCATCAACATTGAGGAAGTTGATGATGTTAGCGCGGGTGCAGCATCTACTCAGGAAAGTAATATTCAACGCACTAAAAAGAAGAAGAAGAGGAAGTTACCAAACAACACATCTGAAAGGAAAAGACGAAGCAATGGAAGAGGAGGTTATGTGTATTTATGTAATCATGAAGGATGCACAAGCAAAGTCATTAATGGAGGAGTATGTATTAAACATGGTGCCAAAGTGAAGATTTGCGAGCATGATGGTTGCACAACACAAGCTATCCAGGGAGGAGTATGCATTAAGCACGGAGCTGTTAAGAAGGTGAAGAAGACCTGCAAACATGAAGGATGCACAAACCAATCAAAGGTAGGAGGATTTTGCACACGACATGGGGCAACAAGAGAGAAGAAGACTTGCAGTCACGAGGGATGTAGTAACATTGCACAGAATAGAGGATTGTGTGATCGACACGGCAAGAGAAAGAGAGTAGGAAAGACTTGCAGCCATGAGGGATGCAGTAATGTAGTTAAGAAGGGTGGCGTTTGTATAAAACACGGGGCAAAGGTTAATAGATATGCGAGAAAGTCTTGCAGTCATGATGGATGTACAACCCAAGCTGTTCGGGGAGGGGTTTGTGCTAAGCATGGGGCAAAGAGTTATACGAGGAAGACATGCAGCTATGATGGATGCACAAGCTATTCGTTTCAGGGAGGATTTTGTCAGAAGCATGGGGCCAAAAGGTACAAGTACATTTGTAAGCAAGAAGGATGTACCAAACAAGCTGTTCAAGGGGGAGTATGTTCAAGGCATGGAGCGGTAGTGAAGAAGAGGACTTGCAAGCATGAAGGATGTACAAACATTGTTATCAATAGTGGAGTTTGTGTTAGGCATGGTGCAGTAGTAAAGACTTGCAGCCATGAGGGATGCACAAAACATGCTAAGAAAGGAGGAGTTTGTGTTAGGCATGGTGGAAAGGCTTGTAGCCAAAAAGGGTGCAATTTTCGAGCCAAGGAAGGCAGTGATCGTTGTGGTAGGCATACTAGGTCAAATGGGGAAAGTGTGACTGTATAAGCTAAATGATAGGATGTATTTCACCCAAGCCAAGAAAGGAGGACTTTGCACTAAGGCATTTCAAGCAGATCAGCAGCCAATCCAATGAAGAAACATGTAGTGTTGTAGCCGAATAGTTATTCCAGCCCGTATAGAGAGTACTATGCTAATGATATAGAGATACTTATTAGCTAAACCCTTTTCTATTAGCTGTCTTAGTTATAGACTAATAGTAGTATATCAAATGAAATGTGATGGTTCTTATCCCCAACTCAAACAGGAATGTGTATCCAAATCATCCATATTGCAACTACTACTAGCACTACACTCCTCTACCAACATGTCGTCATCATCGTTTGTATAACTAGTAATACCATCACCATACAATCTATTAATCTTCTTCTTCCACTCCTCAGCTTTTAACTTCTCTACCTTTCGTTCTTCTCTCCGTTCTGTTCGGTATGTGCATTTCATTTCATATATTTCATCTTCAGTATAGTATAAGTTTCGTATATCTTTTGTTGATGTTCGTGGTCTACTGTGAGTTGATGATATCTCTTCTATTGAAAAGTTTACACTCTTCTTTGATGAGCTACTGTAATCATTCCTTAGACAACTCTTCACAGGCTGACACTGACGAGTATCTTGTATCAACTCTCCAAGAAGTAGCATATCCTCGTCATTATCTTCTTCAGAAGTAGTGTCATCACTTATTATATTCTCCCAACACTCTTCCTCTTGCTGATGTAGCATTGTATTAATCGAGTAGAAGTATACCGGCGGCCTCTCTTCTCTCTCTTTCTCTCCTTGTCCTTTATTGTTATTGGTATCCTTCTTCTTCTTCTTGGAGAACACATCAAATGGCAACGGTCTAACGTGACCTTTAATATCTTCTGATGATGTAGCTGATATTGGCCAATGTTGTGGTATTGTTTGAGGAGTATTATCGGGTGTTATTCGACGTGTTGGTTGTTGTGATAGCGATGTATTAGATTTCGACGATGACATGAGTTCATTGTCATTATCGTCTAGCCATTTGGTCGCTCGTCGTTTTGATGATTTACATTCTTCTAGTAGCATAGCAGTCGATAAGGTAGTTATGTTGGTGAGTAGATACGACTACTAATAGCTTGGACCTCTCGGAGTCTCTAATATTACTTTTGTTTGTTATCGATGGTCAATTGGCGTAAGAGTATCGATACATTGCAATATAGAATTACAATAATAATATCACTTTAGTAGCCCAATAAGTGCAAGTATTTATGTGTGTCATTTATGATGTAGTTGGTTGTACAAAGTTACTATGGTGTTGTCAGTGAATCATAGCAACGATCGATATGATTGATATAAAAATCTCGGAGAAACTCTATCGACGGACTCAGAGATTGAGATCTGCTCGAAGTTGGCCGACCAAAGCCGTTACTTCTCATTACTCGAAGGCCTAATCTTCACAACTGCACAACACACGCACTTGCTCTCTGGCTCTCAAGATTAATGCGTGAAGTAAATTATTGCATACAGTTTTTCATTAAAAGGCAGTATTGAAGGCAGTAAAGAACACAAAATGAGCAGTGGTTTGATATGACACACATACAAACAACCCCAACTCTTATGTTCTAATGTTGAGTATGCTTGGCTTTTCAATGCCGTATGCAAAGTTCAAACAAAGAGATGGGAGGCAAAGCCATACAAAAGATATGATCTCTCAGTTTACCCTACTACCAGTAGTGGTATAACTCTATCAGGTTTTAATTGTGCGCCGCTTTGGTGACAGTTGCAGGTACCGGGATACCATGTCTGACCGGGACCCAGTGAGAAAGAGGCGAGGACAT